>Mack_p1__coassemble_607_pt1 | contig 24301 bp, 19 predicted proteins | sample Mack_p1__metabat2_low_PE_008 | metagenome-assembled genome bin Mack_p1
CTATAATCAGTGGTAATGACATTATAACAGTCAACCAAAATCAGGAAAAGACAATTCAAACCCTGTTTAGATGCTGTTTAAACGTTGTTTAGATGCCGTTTAAAGGCTGTTTAGATGCTGTGCAAAAAGGAATTTCACAGAAGAAATGTATCAGAATACAAAAAGGCGGGTGTGTCGCTTAGCATAACGACACACCCGCCTTAATTATTCTTTCCAAGCAGTAGCTTAGAATTTCAAACTGTTCATATATTTATCTACAATCATGCCATCAATTGCACTCATTTTGACGGTGATTTTCTTCTTTGCCTTGAACTTGATAACCATCAGTTCACCATCTTCCAAATAAGGCTTTTCACCCAAATTGACGAAGGTTGGATAAAGAGCTTTCTGACGATTTGTATGCAAACGGTCGTAAGTAAGGTTCTTCATCTCTTTCATTCCCTTGGCATCTACACCTATGTATTCGAGCTCATCTGTGTCGTAAGGCAAAGCAAAACTTAAAGCATTGACTGACTTCAGACCGCTTCCGCTTACTACAAACTGAACTTCTTCGCCCGCATTATAAGTCTTCTTGACAGGAGCTACAGTGACTTTTCCTGCCAAAGATTCAACTTGACGGCTGCTCACACCGGTTTCTAATTTGATTCCTACGGCAGATATATCGAAGGCGTCAATCAGGTTATTGCGGTTCAAATCGCCGATGCTAACGTAATCGAAGTCACCATCACCCTTACGCAAACCGGTATAATTCATATAAGAGGTCAAGTCGTTTTCATCAACCTTATTGTCGCGGTTGATATCTCCAGGAAGAAGACTCTCAGTATTAGGAACGCGGAATACGTACATCTCCAAACCAGAACCGAAGTTACCTACGGCTTTCGATACAGACAACTTGATGTAGCGTGCAGTAGGTTTGGCTGCAAACTCAAATACATGAGTACCACCAGCTTTCCACTGTATTTTTCCTGCTTCTGTCCAATTAACCTTATCCATACTGTAAGACACAACTCCTTCCTGAATACATCCGTTTCCGCCATCCGGACGTGAAATGTATTGGAACTTGTCTAACTGATTAATGCTGTTCAAGTCGATTAGCATATCAAACGGAACTGCTTCTCCCTTACCCCACTTGGTGTGCCATCCTGCATTTTCATCAAAGTCGAACAGTTTGTTTACACCCTGTCCACCCTGATTCTCACAGGTTGTTTCGGCTGTAATTCCGTGAATGGCAAATTCCAATGGATTTGACTTGGTGGTAGCCTGAATGGTTGACCACTCTGACTTTCCGTCTTTATTCACAGCACGAACCTTAAAGGTATAGCTTGTTTCGGGCACCAAATCCTCGAACAGAAGCTGAGTGTCTTTAATGGTTGAATACAACATTCCGTTGAACTCAATTTCATAGTAGTCGGCATTGGATACTTTCTCCCAGCTTGGAGTCAAGGTATAAGCCTGAGTATTGTCTTCGGTTACCTGAGCTTTCGGAGCATTCAAAGCACCGGTCTGAGTAGCCAAGTCATTAGCCTTGTCAAAGACATATCCTTTCAGCTCAAGCGATACGGCTTGGGCCGTTACATCAGTTTCTGCTACTTTGACATGCAAAACAGGATTCTTGACTATCTTTTGAGCAGCAAACTCAGAACCTGCCGTAGCAAACTGGTTCATATTCGGCTCTGCCTCGTAGAAATATACATTTGTACCCTTGTTTAATTCATCCAAAGAGGATACTTGAGTCAGCTTAACACTCTTCTTTCCTATCTTAGCAGACACTTTCTTAGGTTGAGCTGTTACGTTAACACGGAACAAAGTTGCTTTGTTTTTCTCCATTCCGTCGAAGCTTCCCTGAGTAGGCTCTACGGTTACAAGCACCTTGCCATTCGATTCTTGAGAAACAATCTTGGTTGTAGCACTCTTACCAAACTTATACTGTTCTGTCAAACCATCATCATCATATTCGGTGAATGAAGTGGTTCCATATGGATACAAATCGTAAATGCGCAAATGCTTGTCTACCTGGTTCGGATTGTTGTTCGGAGCCGTCATCGGAATAATGGCACCCATCTTGACAAATACCGGCAATTTCCAGATTGGCGCATCGAAACTGTTCAGAATCACATTGCCTTCGTAAACATCACCGGTGAAGTAATCAACCCACTTTCCTTCCGGCAAATAGATTCCATGACGCACATCATTGCCTTTCTCGTCGGCCGCTGTGTTTTGATAAACAGGAGCTACCAATAGAGATGGACCATACAGGAACTGATAACGAGTAGCTGTTCCCAAGGTATAGTCATTCGGATAATCCAAGAACATAGCTCGGTTGAGCGGCTTGCCGTCAATTGCTTCTTCTGCTATGCTATATGTATAAGGCATGAATTCCGATTTCATCTTTAAATACCAGCGGTTGATTGATGCAGCCGGCTCACCCAATACGTGTGGATATTTCGGATTGGATCCCCATCCGTCCATGTTCAACTGCATGGTAGTAAAAGTTTTCCATTGGAAATCGCGGATATTTACCGGCACATTCTTTCCGCCAAAAATACCGTCCATATCAGAACAGATGTTCGGCTGACCCGACAAGCCGGAGCCAATATAGGTAGGAATATGGAAACGAATGTATTCCCACTCACCACCTGTCTGGTCTCCACTCCATATTCCTGCATAACGCTGTGTACCAGCCCAGCCATCTAATGAAATGATAAACGGACGGGCATTGTTACCATAGTATGGCATAATATGACCCACATCAGCCACGCCATTCAAACCAAACGAATAACCGGCTCCAACCCATGCCACATCGGTTTTCAGAACACGAACACCAGCATCACGCACTTCCTTGACAATGTCGCGCTGCAACAATGCACTGATACCCTCTTTGGGGTGCAAATCCGACTGAGTCCACAAACCGATTTCAACACCATGCTTACGGGCATAATCTCCAAACTCGGTAAGATTCTTGATATTTCCGTCCAAGGTTTCTGTCTGTCCGTAACCTGCTCCATAACCATCATTTGGCAATACCCAGCCCAAAGGCATATCATGAGCTGCATAGCGGTCTATCACGGCACGGGCTGAGAACTGATAATTATTCTTTTCCCCGTTCAAGGACTCTTTTATACCGCCATTGTCTGTCTGACTCTCTTTATATTTCTTTCCATCCTCAAAGAGAACTCCCTTTGGATCTTCTTTCCAGTAGTCGCGGTTATATGCGTTCAAATGGCCTTCATAGAAACCAAACTTAGGCAACAATACCGGATTACCGGTCAACTGATAAAAATCATTCAACAAAGCCACCGGTGAATCATCCACCATCAAGAACATATCCAGATAATCTTCTTCATGCTGCAATACGACTTTGCCTTTTTCCATACTGCCAAAGTCGTATTTTCCTGGCTTAAAGGTATGCCATAGAATACCATATCCCTCGGTTGACCAATAAAATGGGGTTGGCGAAGCCACACCGCCATCAGTCCAGTTATTAGTATTTACAATTTCTATCTCCTGACCTTTGTGTGAGAAACGGCCGTTTTGCACACCACCTCCGTAGAAATATTCTTTAGGTTGCTCTTTCAAGGTTACCGTAACACGTCCTTTCTCGAACTGAATCGGAGCAGCTGTTTCAGCCACGGTTTTACCCGTTTTCAGGCTAGTCACCTTAAAGAATGTGGTTTTTTCATCAATCTCAAACTTCACATCCTTGGTAGTAATGGTATAAACTCCATTTTGATATACCAACTTTGCATCTGCCACTTTCTTACGTGGATTGTCTACCAAGATTTGCGCTTCGGGAGTTGCCTTTGGATTACGCACAATACCACCTTGATTATCTTGAAAAATACGGAATATGTTTTCTCCATAGAAATCCAATGTCATGTGCTTACCATTAGAAAAATGTACCTCGAAAGTTGTAGGGTTGATTGTACGAGCGCCTACAATACTCAAAGACTGCTGAGCTACTTCCTGAGCCATTACAGCAGGACCTGCGGCTTGTGCCATAACAGGAACCATACCGGCCGGAACACCCAAAGCCAACAAGGCTGCCTTGCCCTGTGATAATTTTCCGATCAGTTTCGTCATAATATATTTTTTATTAATGTATGTTTCTAACAACGATATAATAATATACTAAGCCTCAAAGGTACGTTTTTTAAAAAGAATGCGAAATAGTATAAGGCATTTTTTAATAAAAACAATCAGGATTTGTCCTTGTTCTTATAGAAAAGAATTATCTTTGTGGCTTTGTGAACTATAGTATCAGGACAAACAAAAATTGATATAGGATTATGGACAAGAAAAAAATCATTATTATTGCAAGCGTAATCGTCGCTGTCTTGGGCGGTGTCTTGGGCTTTTTGGTCTATACCTTGCAAGAAAAGAACGCAGAACACAAGGAAATGGTGCAACTCGCTGAAATGGACAAACGAGAAATGGAAAATGAATATGCCCAGTTTGCCAAACAGTATAACGAGATGAAAACGCAAATCAACAATGATTCGCTCATTGCACAACTCGACAAGGAACAACAAAGAACAGAAGAACTGCTGGCAGAACTGAAAAGAGTCAAATCTACCGATGCTGCAGAAATCAGCAGACTGAAAAAAGAATTGGCCACAGTTAGAGCCATCATGAGAGGATATATTTATGAAATAGACTCGCTTAACAGACTTAACCAAGCTCTGACAACAGAAAACCAGCAAATCAAAGCACAATACTCACAAGCACAAACGCATATTTCGAGCTTACAAAGCGAAAAAGCTTCACTAAGCGACAAAGTTGCCATCGCTTCTCAGTTGGACGCTACGGCCATCTCTATGACTGCCAAAAACAAAAGAGGCAAAAATGCACGCAAAATCAAAGATGCAAAACAATTGGTCGTTAACTTTACCATCGCAAAAAACATCACAGCGTCTACAGGTATGAAAAGTATCTATGTGAGAATCCTGAAACCAACCAATGAAGCACTTACATTAGGAAATACATTCCAGTTTGAAAATAAGAGCCTGGAGTATTCCATGAAACGCGACATTGAATATACCGGTGAAGAACAACACGTAACCATGTTTTGGGATGTCAATGAATTCCTTAGCGCCGGAACTTATCGAGTGGCAATATTCGCAGATGGCAATAATATAGGAAATGCAACTGTAACTTTTGAAAAATAACAATATCAAAGCCGATCTTAGTGATCGGCTTTTTTTGTTGCTCTAATGAATCAATAAAACAGGATAAGCCAATACTCCTAAAAGTGCAGGCCAATTTGGCACGATAGTTTTAGGAATATTGGCTTTTATATTGTATAGGCGCCAGTTAATTAGAAACCAGCAACGCATAGTTTATACCGTCACACTGCACAGATGTGCATTCTTGTTCATGAAAACCATCCTGCTCATGAGCTTCGTCTTTTAGAGGCCGCTCAATCCATCTTGTCCGAAAAACCGTGTCGCACTGGATAATCTTTTGCGTATCAGTCTTGGTAAGATAGATGGTATCCTTGATTAGTTTGGGAACAGGTTCCAATTTAGGCTGATGTGAAAGAAGTGGTTCGTGCTGTTTCAGCATGAAAGGCAAACACATTCCAAATAAAATGCCAACCACCGCTGCTGCAGGAGTAGCAACCCACCCCCAATATATTTTTTTTGTATGGCGTGTACAATCTGGCACTTTCAACTGTTTGTTTTGTTCTTCTGTGAGCCGTTTGGCAGATTCGCGCAATCTTTCTTCAAAATTTGTCATAATGCTGAAATTTCTTTTTTAATAATTGAGTGAGTAAAAACAAGCGTGACTTTACCGTTCCTTCTGGGATTCCGATAATCGAAGCTATTTGAGGTATGGTCAGCTCCTCCTCAAAGCGCAAAGAGAACAGCAAACGCTTGGACGGTTCCAGCAAATCCAATTCTTTTTGCAAAGCGTTGCAAAAGATATCCTCATCCATATGCAATTCTATTTCATCACATCTCCCCTCTTCATATTCTGTCATTTCCGAAACATATGATTGTTCATAAGCGAGATGACGATAATGATTCTTGCATAAATTATAGGCTATACTAAAAAGCCAGACACGAAAAGAATCACCGCAGAACTGATTCCTGCTAGACCATACACGCAAAAAAACATCTTGCACCATATCCGAAGCCAAAGCCTCATCTCTTTTCATTTGCCTGTAAAAAAATCCCATCAGTTTGCGAGCATAGCGATGATGCAGTTCATTAAAGGCTCCATCATCATCCTTACGAGCAACCCGCAACATCAAATGCTCATCCGTATGCGATGGCATTGCTCCTCGTGAAAAAAAACGTATCATGCTTTTATTGAACTTCTGCTTTAAGTATGGATTCTATTTTCGCCTTAAACTCAGGCTGTACCCGACAGACTTTCACACAGGCATCTAGCGTATGATACAAACGATTAGCCGTGATCTCATCTCCTTTTTTTCGTAGTTTACTGATTAAATGAGCGAGTAAAGTTACGTTATTTAAGTCCATCCTCCAACTTGTTTGCCAGGTATTGTATACCAAGTCCGGTTCTGTAAGATATTCCAAATGATACACAGACTTCACGTTATGCATTGCTACTGCAAAATTATCATAAGGCTTGGCACTGTATTTCAACAGCAGTCCTTCATTATAAAGATGATCCTTGTTCAAATTTGTCTGTTGAAGCACATCGGTAAAAAAATAAGCGGGACGCTTGGATTCCTTTATTAAGTGCATCACAAAATCCCCCTCAAAATCTTTTGCCCATTCAGCGCCACGTTCAACATAAGCATCCATCTTTACGGGAAAAGGCTTAATATGTAGTTGCTCACAAAGCGCATCACGAAAATCCTGAAGAAACAAAAAACTTAGGGGAATAACTGTAACATCACGCCTCAAATCCAAAGCTGCTTGAAGCATACGCATGGGAGCAGTAATATTATCACCATTGCCAAAATACAAAGCATTGGGTTGCATGCTTTGCAACAGATTCCAATTGTAATGCAAAATTCGTTCGGGATAATATCCTTTTTTATATACATCCGTAAAGAGCTGATCCACCTTATGGTTTTTTGAATCCACTCCCCATAAACGGCAAGCAATGATATTTATATCCTCTGCAGTTGCATCTTCGGGCATGCGGTCAATGGCACGATAAATACACTGTCCTGTTTCTGCCGAAGAATCGCCCGGCAAACTAAATTTACATTTACTCAGATTAAGAACGAAACTGTCTGGATGTCTTTGCTCCATATTACGAAGCACTTTTGCAGTTTTACTATCTTCCACTTGTTTAAATCCGGTTGTGAAAAGCTCATAGTAATGAGTTGCACGAAACAGGTTTCGCCATGCCCATTGGTTTTCAGGATTTTCATCTACTATTTTTTGCCAAGCATTCATCTGCTCTCCATACCACTCTGGCTCATAATAATTGGCTGCAATGGATTCGATGCCCACCGGCTTTTGTGCCCAACTTATCATACAATTAAACAGAACGATACAGCTTAAATAAAATTTCTTCATATTCCTGTTTTTAAATCATTATACATTTGCTATTGAGGCGCTCTCATTACCATATACACTCAAAACAGAAAATCGTTCAATAAAACGTGAATGAAATGTATATAAAAAAGACTGGCTGTCTTTTCTAATACAAAAAGACAGCCAGTCCAACAAACATCCTTTGATAAACCCAAATTTCCAAAACAAAACTAACCTTTGGATGTTCATTGAATACCCCTTTCTCACGAAAGAAATACTTTTTGTGTGCTACGCTAAGCTTCCACTTTACACTTAATCTAATTTACTAACTATGATTGCTTTTACTTTCTATTATATAGAATACAAGATACGTGCCAAAAAATAGAGCCATATATATAAACCTAATTATCAACAAGATAACAATCAACACCTTTAATAAGGCTATAAAACATCCCGTAGAATATGTAGAATTGATGTGGAACAACTGTAGATTATTTCCACAATCACTCTACATTATACGCCAGATGAAAGAAAGATGACTACATAAAAGCGAAAGACCCGTCCTTCACAGGACAGGTCTTTCATGAGGATTTTTAATATAGAATAGAATCTCAAAACATACCTAACGAATACTAAATAATTTCATACCATATTATCCTCTATCTAGGTAAAACTAGACTAAAAAAACAATTTACTCTTTTTACTTATCAACAACCTTTAACTATTACGCAATTTCAACCTCTTGTGTCTTTTCTACAGGCACAGTTTTTTCAGAATCTTCTTTATCTGTAGTTGTGGTATCCGACTTCTCTGTAGTGTCGTCATCCAACAAGGCCAAAGCATACTGAGTACTCTCTTCGGTAGTTGGTTCTACCGGTTCTGACTTCTTGCTTTCTTCGCTCTCAGTAGTTGTGGTATCCGACTTCTCTGTAGTGTCGTCATCCAACAAGGCCAAAGCATACTGAGTACTCTCTTCGGTAGTTGGTTCTACCGGTTCTGACTTCTTGCTTTCTTCGCTCTCAGTAGTTGTGGTGTCCGACTTCTCTGTAGTGTCGTCATCCAACAAGGCGAGCATATATTTGTCACATTTCTCTTCAACTATTGTGTCCGCTTTCACGGTATCATCAACCTGAGCCAAGAATGGAGTTTCTTCCTCTTTCACGATAATGGTATCCTGTTTTACAGTGTCATCAGACTGAACCAAAGAAGTTGCTTCCTCTACCGTAACAACGGTGTCAGTCTTTACAGTATCCTTGTCATCAACCATTGTTTGGTTCATCACTCTAGTGCTTGAAAATGCTGTTGCACTTACTACCATCACTGCTGCTACTGCTACAAATAACTTTTTCATAATCGTAATATTTTAAGTTTAAATTTTTGTTTGTTTGTTCTGCCTAATATCAGGCAATCGAGATGCCAAAAACACAGTACACGATTAACTTGCTGATTTTCAAAAACAAAAAAAATCCACACTTTTTATGCCAAGTGTGGATTTGTAGAAAGATTATGTATCTTCTGTAGAAAAGCTCTACACAATTAAGAGATTTGATAAAGCTTAAGCTTATTGTATAATGTCTTCCGGTCAATGCCTAAAAGTTGCGCAGCCTTACTTTTATTATTGTTTGTTGCTTGCAGTGCGTGTAATATGCGCTCTTTTTCTGAGACAGCATCATGCAAGGCAAAAGTGTTTTGAACAGCCACAGGACGCAGTTCTGTCAGTTGGTCGCCCAAATCTTCTCGTGTAATAAAATCACCTTTAGCCAACAAAGTAGCCCGTTTGATTACATTCTTCATTTGGCGGAGATTTCCTGGCCAGGAATAAGTTTGTAATACACGTTCTGCATTCATATCAAAACCGATTAAATCCTTATCCAACTCTCGGTTAGCCTGATCCAAAAAGAAATTTGCAAACAGCAGAATATCCTCCTGACGATCTTTTAAAGCCGGCATTTTTAATGTAAATTCATTTATGCGGTGATAAAGGTCTTCGCGAAACAAACCATTTTGGATGGCCTGTTCCAAGTTTTCATTCGTAGCGCAAACCAGACGGACATCCACTGCAATTTCCTGTGTTGAACCCACCGGACGAATTCTGTGCTCTTGAATGGCACGCAAAAGTTGCACTTGAACATCATAACTAAGGTTGCCCACTTCATCAAGAAACAAAGTACCACCATTTGCCTCTACAAAAGCACCGGTCTTGTCTGTAACGGCACCAGTAAACGAGCCTTTAACATGCCCGAAAAATTCAGAGGCTGCCAATTCTTTGAGCATGGCACCGCAATCAATGGCCACAAAAGGCTTGTCGCTTCGTTTACTTAACTGATGTATTCGATGAGCCACATATTCTTTGCCGGTACCGCTGGCACCGTTAATTAACACCGACATTGGAGTTGGCGCCACCAGACGTACATAATTATAGAGCATACGTGCAGCTTCGCTTTCTCCTTCCAGAAAGTTATTGGTATAATTATCATGTTCAGCTTCCCCGTTGGCAGATTCGTTTTTTGTCTCAACCGATGGCAAAGGAGCAGTAATTGCCATGTCTATTTTCTTAAGCAATATATCGGGCTGCACAGGTTTTGCAATATAATCGCTGGCACCTTGCTTCATCGCATCCACTGCATTCTGCACCTCGGCATAGCTGGTCATAATAATAAAAGGTGTATTATTCCCCATATTCCGTAGCCACGACAACAAATAAAGACCGTCCTCATCAGGCAGACGCAAGTCCGACAAGACCAAATCAAAATCCTGTTGGTGCAGAATTTTTCTGGCTCGGGCATTATTGCTAACGGTATCCACAACAAAGCCTCTTTTTCCAAGCCATGTTTTCAACATGGTTGAGAAAGTCAAATCATCTTCGACAATTAATATAGATTTCATTTATCCTCTATTTTTGATAAAGAGAAGCTTCCTGTTCTCCTTGTTTAATTATATCCTGAATCTGAATGATTATGCAACGAATAATTTCCTTATCCTTATCACTCATTATGTTCATGGTACGTTTTGTTTCGAGCACCTTTAGCTGATGACACACATCATTTGCTCCCAGCATGGTGTACGAAGGCAACATCTTATGGGCAATTTCTCCCACCTTGCGGATATCTTCCTGCTGCATAGCCTGCTGCATATTATTTATATTTTGCAGGCTTTCTGCCACAAACGTTTCCAATATCTGACGCGAAGCATCTCGATCACCATCGGCAAAAGCCAACAAGTTCTTAAAGTCCAGGTTTTCTGCTGTTGTTTGTTGGTTTTGACTCTTTTCTTCAATGGTTACACCGGTACGCATTCCGATAACCTGTTCTACTACCCTTACCAGGTCGCCCGCATTAAAGGGCTTATACAAACTGGCAGCAAAACCATGATTCAGAAAGTCTTGTTCGCTGACATCACTACGCGCCGTTATGGCTACAACCGGTATAGTCTGACCGCAAGTTGCCGAAAGGCTTCGTACGGACTTAAGCAACTCAAATCCATTCATCCCGGGCATTTGTATATCCGTAAATAGAATATCATAATCATTCCGTTTTAGCGTGGCAAACAATTCGTCCGGACTCATACAGCAAGTCAATTCCAGTTTTTGATTCCCTAAGGTTGATTCGAGCATAGCGCGATTGAGTTGCATTTGAATGCGGTCGTCATCAATCATTACCACCCGCAATTTGCCTCGCATCAACGGACGCTCTTCATCGGCTTTCGCTATTAATTCTTCAGTTCGCAAGGGCAGATACACATGGAAGGTTGTTCCATGCCCCACATGACTTCCGATACGAATACTGCCACCCAACAGTTCCACCAGTTTCTGTGTAATGGCAAGTCCCAGTCCGAATCCCTCCTGTCCCTGCGCACTTGATAAACGGGTAAAAGCCTTAAAAACCTTACGTTGTTCCTCAAGCGACATTCCACATCCGGTATCTTTCACGGCAATATGCATCAAAGGTTCCTCTAATTTAACCTGCAATGTGATACTACCCTTTTCTGTAAACTTCAGGGCATTACTCATCAGGTTGTCGGTTATCTGCCGGATACGGAAAGGATCTCCAGCAAAGCTAGCATTCAAATGTTCATCCAGGTCAGCAATAATTTCCAAACCTTTCTTTTGTGCCAATGGAACAAAACTATTGAATAAAGTTTCAAACAGCTGTTTTGGATTGAAGGCCACGTGCTGCGTATCCATTTTATTAGCATCCAAGCGATGAAAATCAAGCAATGAAGTAACTAAGCTCAGCAGATGATGTGCCGAGCTGCGCATGTTATCCAAGTAAAACTGCGATCGTTTTTCTTTTAACAGACGCGAAAGCAAATCTATATATCCCAAGATAGAACCGATGGGAGCCTTGATGTCATGTGTGATTGTCAGCATCAAGCGTTCGCGCACTTGCAGCAAATCCTCGGCCTGATTTTTAGCCTTTTCCAATTCTCTTCGATAATGATTGCTTTGCATGATGTCTCGCCACACAACCAAGGAAAAGCCCAGAGCCAACAAGATAGCCGTAATAGAAATGACAGCCAAGGTTAATGTTGCCTTTTGTCGAATTAGAGATTCCTGTCTCATTCGTTGGTTTAACTGCTGGTGTTCTTCTTGTTCAATTGTTTCCAACATTTGTGTCACCTTCAGGCTCAACAAGGCACCTGCCACCTGTTGTTCTTTAAGACGGTTACGAATTTGTCCGGTCCGTCTGTTTGTCATCACTTCGAGACTATCCTCTGCACGTTGTAGAATATGTTTCAGCGTATCTGCTGCGTTGTAAGCTTCTTGCTGCACCGTGTCGATATAAACTTCCTGCACCACTTTGTTCACCTCGGTTGAGTCAGGAGTTTCAGATGGCGAGAAAGCCTCGGCCAGCCTTTGAAAGAATTTTTTCTTTTTTTTCTGGGTAACTACATACGACTGGTTATTTGTAATTACCTTGGTTTGAATCTTAGGTTGTGTCACCACAGAATCCTGCAGGGCAATCATCTGTGTTATGTGCTCTTTATAGGTTTGTTGTTCTTTTGAATCGTTCATCAGTCGGAGCAGAGAGCGCATATTTTTTTCTTTCTGTTCCAATAGGCCTTTCAGTGTATCCAAACGCAAGCGTTGCTCCTCGTCTGTAAAAATCATGCGCAGTGAGTCAATAGCCAAAGCAGCCCGAAGCATTGCTTCGTGATAGTCTGTACTATTTCCCATCTGTCCTATAATCACATATTGGGCCGTAATTTCAGTTTCATACAAGCGGCTGACCACCATATTGACGGCACGTCGTCGCTCCGTGATATGCATTTCTGTTTCCTCCGAACGTTCCAACAGGCGTAATTTGGCATAAATGTAGAAGATAGAGCCTAATAACAGCAGGATAAGAACAATATATCCCGAAGCGACCTTTATAGAAGTACCAAATTTCATCAAACAAGCCAATTATTTAATTCTTTCCAAACGCGCTAAATAATCATAGTGAGCGCCGTCTTGTACTTTTGTAGCCCGAAAGCCACTCTCTGTTGCATAATAGCAAAGAGTATCAAAATCTACATACAGCCAGTCGAATTCAGAGCCACATACTTTGCGATATTTCATCTGATAATCCACTTCGCCATAATAAGCTGCATTTAAGTCAATGTCCATACTGCCATCCTCATTTTCGAATATATAGCGCAAATCGGAAGAATCCATATAGATACTTCCACCCGGAGCCAGCAACAGCTTCATTTTCTCGAAAAATGCCGGCATATTTTCCAGTTTGCCAACAATACCCGAGCCGTTCATCAACAAGAGAATGGTATCAAATTGTTCGGCAAAAGTAGGATCAAACAGATTTACCAAACGAGCATCTTGCACTCCTCTAGCCTGTTGAACCTGTACTGACAATGGGGAAACATCAATCGCTGTTACTTGAAGTCCACGTTGTTGCAAAACCAAGCTGTGACAACCAGAACCTGCTCCAATATCCAGTACACGGCCTTTCGAGTTGTCCAGGGCCATTCGTTCCAAGGGCGACATATCTTTTTCTTCCCGAAACAGTAGAGATACAGGGATTTCGTCTTCTTCGAACAAAGAAGACAGCACGCGCAACTTTGCAGCCCTACCTGTCTGCATAAAATCCTGCATGGCAGCACCCATCGGATCGGAAGTTGCGTCTAATACTGAGGTATTCATAACAATAAGACAATAAATATGGTGGCAAATATAGTATTTTTTCCAATATTCCAAACAGCCTTCCGAACACAAATGTGCTTCAGAAGGCTGATTGGGTACCAACTATTTTTAAACTACTTTTTCAGTTCAACGATATGTGTCGGTGCTTGTTCCTGATTGCGTTTGTCTGTTTGTCGCACAACAGCAGCGGCCAGTTTCATGAAAGAAATACCCACCGGGGTATCTCCGTTTAATGCCTCAGGTGTTCCTTTATCACCATTTTCACAAATACTTTGCACCACTGGTATTTGTCCCAGCAAAGGAACATTCATTTCTTCTGCCAAGTTCTTGACACCTTCTTTTCCGAAGATATAATACTTGTTTTCCGGCAGTTCGGCAGGTGTAAACCAAGCCATGTTTTCCACTAAGCCCAGAATAGGTACGTTCACCTTATCATTCATATACATATTGATTCCCTTTCGTGCATCAGCCAGTGCCACCTGTTGCGGCGTACTGACGATAACAGCACCGGTAATAGGCAGAGTCTGCACTAAAGTAAGATGAATATCGCTGGTTCCGGGAGGAGTGTCCAATACAAAATAATCCAAGTCACCCCATTGTGCATCGCCGATAAGCTGTTTCAGCGCATTGCTTGCCATACCCCCGCGCCATAAGGTTGCCTGATCGGGGTCGACAAAGAAGCCGATGGAAAGCACCTTGATGCCATATTTTTCTACGGGAATAATCATATCGCGTCCGTTAATCTGTTCTGCGTACGGGCGCGCATCTTCCATCTGAAACATTTTAGGCACACTCGGACCAAAAATATCCGCATCAAGCAGGCCCACCTTAAAGCCCATCTTAGCCAGAGCCACTGCCAGGTTAGCTGCAACAGTAGACTTTCCAACACCGCCTTTTCCCGAAGATACGGCAATGATATTCTTCACTCCGGGAAGCAAGTGCCCCACTTCCGGGCGTGCAGTCTGTATGGTCTTGATTTTTATTTCCACTTCCACTTCCTTGGCCACATAAGCATGAATGGCAGCCTCTGCAGCCTTTACCAGTGATTTGATAAACGGATTGGTCGGTTTGTCGAAGATAAGTGAGAAACTCACATGCAGACCACTGATGCGCAAGTCATCTTCCACCATTTCAGCCTCCACAATATTCTTTCCTGTTCCGGGATAGCGCACGGTAGCAAGCGCATCCATTATCAATTTGGGATAAATAGTCATATCAATTCTTCTTATATATAATTATATTATACAACATCTATTATTTTGACGTAGTCAGTCCGCTTCGTTTGCTGCGGTTGTAGCTTCTGTAATCATCCAGTTCTATTTCAACATCCGGTTCTGCCAATTCTCCCAATCGGGGCAGATGAAAACGCAAGTATTTTATGTTCAAGCCTCGGTCAATCCATTGCTGTTCATAATACGTCTGAATGCTCAAGATGCGCGCTTCTTCTGTTTCCGGATGTTCAGCCAGCACACTGTGATATAAGTCATCTGTAGAGAAGTCCACCGGCAGCGCATTCTTTTCTACCATATAATTGGTATAGGTGAACAAGAAATTTGAGTCTGTCTTGAGATGAACCAGTCCTCCATCCACCAGGAATTTGCGGTATCTGTTCATAAAGAAAGTTGAAGTCAGTCGCTTGGTTACTTTCTTCATCTGTGGGTCACTGAAGGTAAGCCATATTTCTTCCACCTCGTCTGCATCAAAAAAGCGGTCGATAATTTCGATATTCGTGCGCAGGAAGGCCACATTTTTCAGTCCCTCGCGCATAGAGTCTGTAGCTCCCGACCACATTCTGGCACCTTTAATATCCACACCGATAAAATTCTTTTCCGGGTAGAGTCTTGCCAGTCCCACGGTATATTCCCCGCGTCCGCATCCAAGTTCCAGTACAATCGGGTTCTTGTTTCCAAAAAACTCATGCCATTTTCCTTTTCCTTCAAACGGAACATTGTCTACCACCGAAAACGGATATTCAAACACATGCGGATATGCAGCCATATCAGCAAATTTAGCTAACTTACCTTTTCCCATTCTATCTCTGTATTGTTCTTCTGAAATACGCTTGTTAATAATATAATATCGCCCTGATATAACATAGAAACCGCACGCGCTTTTCAACGCGTGCGGTATTCTGTTTAAGATTATCTTGTTTTGTGATACAACATAATTACTGAGCCGGTGCACTCTCTGTTTCTGGTGCCTTGTCAATCAAATCCATAAACTGATCCAGTTTTGGAGTAATGATGATTTGGGTGCGACGGTTGCGCTGTTTTCCTACCGATGTATCATTGTCGGCAATTGGGTTATACTCACCGCGTCCGGCAGCAGTCAAGCGTGAAGGATCCACGCCATATTCATTTTGCAGAGCCTGAACAACCGAAGAAGCACGCAAGGCACTCAAATCCCAGTTGTTGCGGATATTTGGACGAGAGATTGGATCGGTGTCTGTATTACCCTCAACCAACACGTCATAATCCTTGTAATCGGTTATAATCTTGGCAATCTTGCTCAATGTTACACCAGCACGGCTATTGATTTCGTAGCTGCCTGATTTATACAGCATATTGTCAGCCAAAGAAATATATACTACACCTTTGAGAACCTTGATGTCCACTTCCTGCAATTCGTCGCGACTGAGCGAACGGGTCAAATTGTTGGTCAGCACCATATTCAAGGAGTCCGACTTATCCTTAGCCTCAACCAATTGCTTGATAAATTTGTTCGAAGCATTGATTTCGTCCACTAGTTTCGAGATATTGACATTACCCTGTGAATTCTGTTGGATACTTTTGTCCAGAGAGCTTTGCAAGGCCGAATACGAAGCTTTCAGTTCAGCATTATTTCTGCGAGCCTCTTCCAGTCTGTCTTCCAGGCTTTTTATATTCGCTTTATTACCTGCCAGCTCCAGCTGAGCTTTCTGATAGGCTGCTTCAAGCTTGCTTTTCTCTGATTGCAAAGAAGCATATTGCTTTTTCGTCACACATCCTGAAAGCAGAAACAAAGCAACGAACATAGCCAATAACGAAGAAGATTTTTTCATAATCTGAGTTTTTTATGTTTTTGTTATCGGTGCCAAAAATACAAATATATTTTTGAACAAAGGCCTCTAATCCTGTAAAATAAATTTAAATAGAACTTTTTCACAAAAAAACATCCTGAAAGATAAGCGATTGTCGCCTGATAATGCTACAACCGCTTATCTTTCAGGACGGAATTATGTTTACCTTATATTATATGGATTATTCGATGACTACCTTGGTCCATCCGTGAATATCAGGTTCTGTACCATACTGAATGCCACGCAAATGATGGTATAGCTTTGTACAGATTGGTCCTGGTTTTCCGTCTTTGCTGATGACATAGCTTTTTTTATTCTCCAAATCATCAATGCGTTCAATAGGACTGATTACAGCAGCCGTACCGCAAGCACCGGCTTCTTCGAAAGTTGCCAGTTCATCTTCCGGTATTTGTCTGCGTTCCACCTTCATGCCCATATCTTCGGCCAACTGCATCAAACTCTTGTTTGTGATGGAAGGCAAAATAGACGAAGATTTCGGAGTGATGTAGGTATTGTCTTTAATTCCGAAAAAGTTAGCGGCACCACACTCGTCTATATATTTTTTCTCTTTGGCATCCAGGTAGAATTCAGAGGCATAACCCAAGTCATGTGCCATCTTATTTGCTCTCAGGCTGGCAGCATAGTTACCACCTACCTTATAAATGCCGGTACCCAGCGGGGCTGCGCGGTCAAACTCACGGATGATGACATACGGATTGGTTGCAAAACCACCTTTAAAATAGGGTCCTACCGGTGTTACAAACACCACAAACATATATTCGTGTGCCGGATGCACACCCACTTGTGCGCCTGTACCTATCAAAAGCGGACGGATATACAAGGAGGCTCCACTCTCATATGGCGGGACAAAGCGTTCATTCAGACGCACCACCTTGGTAATCATTTCTTCAAATAATTCAGTAGAAAGTTCCGGCATCATGATGCCACGGCATGTACTCTGCAAACGGGCAGCGTTTTCATCCATACGGAACACGCGCACCTTACCATCCGGACAGCGATAAGCTTTCAGTCCCTCAAATGCTTCCTGTCCGTAATGCAGGCATGTAGCGGCCATATGAATATTAATGGTCTCTTCGGAACACACTTCAATTTCTCCCCATTTTCCGTCGCGATAGTAGCAGCGGACATTGTAGTCTGTTGGTATATAACCAAAAGACAAATTTGCCCAATCAATCTCTTTCATATTCATTTATTAGTGCGAAATACCTATCATATATGCATTGGGTAATCGCTTGTTTCGCTTTAATTCTACATTCTTCTATGCTATAATGTGTTCGGTAGAATGTTGTTTATATTTATCTTGGTCCCGAACAACAAGATGCAAAGTTATAGAAAAATTTCATGTATTAAACAAAATAAGAAAATAAATTCCAAATTGATATTATTTTTCCGTTGATTCTAATATTTTTTGTATCTCTTGATCCGTAGAATATAATTTTTCCTTACAATATCCTATCAAGGACTTGGCTTGTTTCAGCTTATCGGCCAACTGGTCTATTCCCAATTCATTGCGTTCCACTTGTTTCAGTATCTGTTGCAAATTGGCCATAGCCTCTTCATAACTTTGGGCTTCTGCTTTTTTCTTCATTGGTTTGTTTTTTATGGTTCTAATATTTTTGAGGTTACGTTTCCATCGCGCAAACGGGTTTCGATTACGTCTCCCGGTTTCAGTTCTGTGGCACTGAGCACTACTTTTCCCCGGCAATAGGTCAAGCTGTAGCCTAGTTTCAGCAAGCGTTCCGGGTCTAACGTTTCTATTTGTCGTTGCCAAGCATCCAGATTATTTTTCTCTCTTTCCATCAGGCGAGACACATACTGACTCAGATTTTTATGCAAGGCGTCCAATTCCATTTGGTCTTGTTGCAGGCGCATACGCACGGCCATCTGTATAGCATGGCTGCATTGCATAATCTGTTGCTCCGATCTGCTGCGCACCGACCCGAAAACCACCGGAAGCCGGCTCACCATCGTAGAAAGGCGGGTTTCTTCTGTTGTCAGCCACTGCCGCACTTGCTGAATCAAAGCGTTTTTGGTTTGTTCCAGTTCGGTAGCAGCCTGTCCCACACAACCCAGCAAACAAGCTGCGGCAGCCGTAGGAGTCTTTACGCGCGTATGCGACACGGCATCAAGCACAGTATCGTCGCGTTCGTGTCCGATGCCGGTAATTATAGGTAAAGGAAACTGGGCACAGCTGGCCGCAAGAAGATAAGTGTCAAAACCAGTCAGGTCGCTGGTGGCACCTCCCCCACGAATAATAACCACTACATCCCAACAGTCGCGCTCGGCTAATATCTTGTCTAATGCAGCCAGAATGGTTTCCTCCACACGTTCTCCCTGCATCACGGCCGGAAATAATTTCACGGTAAAACGAAAGCCAAAGTCATTATGCAGCAGTTGATCACAAAAATCCTCATATCCGGCAGCAGTTTGCGACGAAATCACAGCCACTCGGTTCGGCAGCATCGGCATAGGCAGGTTTTTATTGTCGTCCAACACACCTTCTTCGCGCAATTGCCGCAAAATTTCCTGCCGTCGCCGGGCCTGATCGCCCAGGGTGTATGCCGGATCTATATTATCTACCGTAAGGCTATAGCCATAAAGCTCGTGAAACGATACGCGCACGCACACCATCACTTTGATACCTGCCGTCAGTCGCTGTCCGGTTTCTCTTTCAAACTTAGCCTTGATGCCTCGGTATGTATTTGCCCAGATTGCCCCTCTAGCCTTGGCTATAAGTTGGCCTCCGGCCTCATCTTTTTGGATAAATTCCAGGTAACAATGTCCCTGATAAGCTTCGCGCACCTCACTCAGTTCGGCATGAATCCAAAAGCTTTGCGGAAACTCCGTATCGAATGTACGGCGTATCAGGCGGTTCAGTTCCAGCAACGACAATGTATCATTCATATCATTCTGCCTCCGTCATTACACCATATTCCTTTATATAAGATTGAATTCCTCTTTGCGAAGCGATGTATCCGCCTCCAACTACCATGTCGTCTTGATAGAACACGGCCGACTGCCCCGGTGTTACGGCAGAAGCATGTTCAAGGAAATGCACCAGATACAGTTCGGTGTCTGCACCCTCCTCATCCCACAGACGCTCCACTTTTTTAATCGTACAAGGTATTGGTTTGCTGCGATAGCGGATACGCACCGACAGCGGTTGTTGTATCAGTACATTCTGATTGGCCCAAACAGTCTGGTCCACCAGCATGTAATCCGTATACAGTTGTTGCACATCGCCCAGCATCACCGTATTTTTCTGTGGATTAATTTTCAACACAAATGCCGGTTTACCCAAAGCGATGCCCAGTCCCTTGCGCTGTCCGATGGTATAATACGGAAATCCTTGGTGTTTTCCCAGTTTATGTCCTTGCTCATCGACAAAGTCTCCCGGACCGATTTTTTGGTCCAAGTCGGGCATTTGTTCTTTCAGAAAATCACGATAGTCATTCGGTATGAAGCAAACTTCCATAGATTCGCTTTGGCGCGCCTTCATTTCGAATCCTTTTTCCGTGAGATAAGCGCGCACCTGATCCTTTGTCATGGCGCCGAGTGGGAATATGCAACGTTTCAGAACCTGTTGTGACAGACGCCACAAAAAGTAGGACTGGTCTTTTTTGGCATCTGTGCCGCATTTCAGATACACAGTACCCTTGTCTTCGTCCCTTATTGTCTGCACATAATGCCCGGTGGCAATCCAATCGCATCCCAATTTGTCCGCCCACTCCACCAGCATACGAAACTTGAAGGTAGGATTACACATGACGCAAGGATTGGGTGTTCTTCCGCTTAAGTATTCATCCATAAAATTGCGCACCACGACTTCCTTGAACGAAGTTCGCTCATCGGCCACATAATGTTCCATTCCCAACCGGTCGGCCAATTCACGTGCCTGCATCACATGATTTGGATATTCCTGCCCTGGTTCGGAAAAGTGTTGCGGCAAATCCCACACTCGCATGGTAACACCCACCACCTCATATCCTTGTTCCTGCAACATCAGGCATACAGCAGAGCTGTCTATTCCGCCCGACATGCCAACCAGTACTTTCTTATTCATATATATAATGTATTTGATCTAAAAACAAAAATACGAAAAAAACTAAATCCAAACATACTCTTCACAACGCTGCGTAAGGTATTGTTTGATTTTTTGTAACTTTGCAACGAATTTATCAACAGAAACAATCATCTCATGTCTGCAAAATCAGCAAATCCAGCAGAGCTGGGCTCACGCCCGGTTGGCAAGTTATTGATGGCCTACGCCATTCCAGCCGTTATCGCCATGACGGCTTCTTCCTTATATAATATGGTAGACAGCATCTTTATTGGTCAGGGCGTGGGCGCTATGGCCATTTCCGGTCTTGCCATTACTTTTCCGCTCATGAACCTTTCGGCCGCATTTGGTTCGATGGTGGGAGTCGGTGCCTCCACTCTGATGTCGGTCAAACTAGGTCAGAAAGATTATCAGACTGCCCAGAACATTTTAGGCAATGTCATCACCCTGAACCTGATATTAGGTACTCTATTCGGCATCTTGGCTCTTCTGTTCCTGGACCCCATCCTATGCTTTTTCGGAGCCAGCGAAGCCACCCTGCCCTATGCGCGCGACTATATGGAAATTATCCTTTTGGGAAATGTTGTCACCCATAGCTACTTGGGACTGAATGCCCTGCTCCGTTCGGCCGGTCACCCGCAAATGTCGATGTATGCCACGATTCTTACGGTTATCATCAATGCCATATTAGACCCCCTGTTTATTTATCAGTTTGAACTGGGCATCCGGGGTGCTGCCTATGCCACTATCTTGGCGCAGATTATCGCCTTGGCATGGCAATTCTATGTATTCAGCAAACCGCGCGAAGCGTTGCATCTGCGCCGGGGCATCTACCGTTTGAAGAAAAAAATCGTGAAGGACACGATTGCCATCGGCCTTTCTCCTTTTCTGATGAACACCTGTGCCTGTCTGGTCGTAATCTTCATCAATCGTGGACTGGCATCGTATGGAGGCGATTTGGCCATTGGAGCTTACGGAATCATCAACCGTGTCTTGTTTTTGTTCGTCATGATTGTAATTGGCATCAACCAAGGCATGCAACCCATCGCAGGCTATAATTATGGAGCACGCAACATGGACCGCGTATTCCGGGTGTTGCGCTACACCATCTACAGTGCCACGGTGGTCACCACATTAGGTTTCCTGATTGGCGAACTGGCTCCCGAACTTTGCGCGCGGGCCTTTACCAACGACGAGCAATTGATAGCCATGTCGGCCCACGGCATGCGTATCATCGTACTGTTTTTCCCGATAATCGGATTTCAGATAGCCACTACCAACTTTTTTCAAAGTATCGGGCATGCAGGTAAAAGTATTTTCTTATCTTTAACACGTCAATTACTGTTCTTGATACCGGCCCTGATTGTTTTTCCAAAGTTTTGGCAGCTGGATGGCATCTGGATGGCCATGCCGGCATCCGATTTGATGGCCAGTGTCGTAACTGCCATCATGCTTTATGTACAGAACAAGAAAATGAAACAAAATCACATAGCAACCCATGGAATATAACAAGAAATTTGTGCTGACCGTAGGTCGGCAATTGGGTAGCGGAGGTCATGCCATCGGTACCATATTGGCAAAAGAATTTGGCATTAAGTTCTTCGACAAGGAGATACTCGACCTGGCAGCTCAAGAAAGCGGCTTTAGCAAACATTTTTTTGAACGCGATGACGAACACCGCGGTTTCGTGAAAAGCCTCTTCAATTCAATCATACCATTTACAAGCAGCGGCGACCCCTATGGCAACCAGCTCAGTTCTGAATCCTTGTTCAAGGTGCAAAGCGATGCCATCAAGAAAGCAGCCCAAAAAGGATCGTGTGTATTTGTAGGGCGCTGTGCCGACTACATCCTTCGCGACCATCCGCATTGCATTAATATCTTTATCACGGCCAACATGGAAGACCGTGTGGCCCGGTTAATGCAAAACCTGCACATTGACGAACACGAAGCCAGGAAACGGGCAGAGAAAGGAGATGAAATCCGTGCGGAATATTATGATTACTACAGTGCCAATACTTGGGGAGATGCCGCTACTTACCACATCTGTATCAACTCGTCTGTATTGGGCATCGAGGGGACTGCAGAGTTTCTCAAAGATTTCATCGTGAAGAAACTGGATTTATGAAACGAATAGGCATCCTTTCGGACACGCATGGCTATTGGGACGAGAGATACCTGGAATATTTTGCCGAGTGTGATGAAATATGGCATGCCGGCGATATCGGGGATTTTCATCTTATCCAAAAGCTGGAGGCTTTTAAACCCGTAAAAGCCGTATGCGGCAACTGTGACGGCGGGCATACGCGCCAAATTTACTCCAACCTGCTGGAATGGGATTGCGAACAGACGCACGTTGTGATGACGCACATTGGAGGCTATCCCGGCAAATATGCTCCGGGCATCAAGAAACTGCTCTCTGAAAAAAAACCGCAACTCTTTATTGCCGGGCATTCTCACATTCTGAAAGTGCAGTTCGACCCGGAAATGAACCTGCTCTACATCAATCCGGGAGCAGCCGGCATCATGGGATGGCACAAAGTAAGAACACTCATACGCTTCACCATTGCCGAAGGTCGGTTCAGCGACCTCGAAGTAATTGAACTGGGCGATAAAAACATGAATTAAGAAACATTTAAAATAGATTATTGTGAAAACTTATCTTGTAACTGGAGGTGCCGGATTTATCGGCGCAAACTTCGTGAAGTACATATTAAACAAGCACCACGACATCACCGTGGTGGTGCTGGACTTGCTGACGTATGCCGGATATTTGGGAACCATAGCTCAGGACATCGACAACGAGCGTTGCATTTTCATCAAAGGGGATATCTGCGACGCACATTTAGCCGACGACCTCTTTGCTCAGTATCGGTTTGACGTGATTGTGAATTTCGCTGCCGAAAGCCATGTAGACCGTAGCATCGAGAATCCGCAGTTGTTCTTGCAGACCAACATTCTGGGCACACAAAACCTGCTTGATGCGGCTCGCAGAGCTTGGGTAACAGGCAAGGACGAAAACGGATACCCCACCTGGCGCAAAGGAGTGCGCTTCCATCAGGTGTCTACAGATGAGGTATACGGCAGCTTGGGAGAAGAAGGTTTCTTTACCGAAGAAACTCCGCTCTGTCCGCACAGCCCTTACAGCGCATCAAAAGCCAGCGCCGACCACATTGTTTGTGCTTATAAGGATACTTATAAGATGCCGGTCAGCATCACCCGATGCTCTAACAACTACGGACCGTATCAGTTCCCCGAAAAGCTGATTCCGCTGATTATCAAAAATATTCTGGAAGGCAAAAAACTTCCGGTCTACGGACAGGGAACAAACATCCGCGACTGGCTCTATGTGGAAGATCATTGCAAAGCCATCGACATGGTGATTAATCAGGGAGAAGACGGCTGTATATATAATGTAGGCGGTCATAACGAGCGTCAGAATATTCAAATCGTAAAACTGACTATCGAAACCATCCGTCGCATGATGGATGAGGAACCGCAGATGCGTTCTCTGCTCAAAAAGCAGGTAAAGGACGAAAACGGCAATCTGTCTGTTGACTGGATTAACC
>Mack_p1__coassemble_1007_pt1 | contig 14791 bp, 18 predicted proteins | sample Mack_p1__metabat2_low_PE_008 | metagenome-assembled genome bin Mack_p1
AATAAAAATACAGAATATCCGTCTAAACGGAAAAAATATCCCCTTGCCGTTATCAGGAAAATCTCAAAAACAAAGGCTTTTTGAAAGCCATTCAATCAAAAAACAAGCAAAACGACAAAACAGAGCGCAACCTATATCAGCAGCATGATGCGACCGGCTTCTTTCGCAAACATATGTGGAAAGCGGCATACTACGGCATACACCTGCTGACTCGTTACCGGTTTTCTGTCCTTGCGGCAATGCAACCTGCCTCGGTTAATCGATTCGGCAATCTGATGGGTAGTCATCCCCCCATTGCGTGAAGCAATGACATAAACTATAGCTTCTTCCAGTTTCATTTCACACTCTTCTTAAAATTCATACAGTCCCAACACCGTCATCCGGCATTCAGCGTGCAAAGTCCGTCACCGGTATTCCCTGTCGGTTATTCTTGCGACGGATACTTTTCGAGCAATCCCTTCATAGCAACATACTTCCAAAGCGGTGCCGCCATCAGCGCCTGATGAAATTCATCATTCTGAAGCATACGCACCACCTCATCTTCCTCTAAAAGCACCACCTGAATATCCTCAGAATTCTCCAGGTGCTGTGTAGACAGTCGTTCCACACCCAGAGCCAGGTAAGTATAACTTGAATTGGTGCAAGCACCGGCATTGGGACTGACGGTCATAAAATGCTGCCATTTTCCGCCTCCAAAGCCAGTTTCCTCATAAAGTTCCCGTTTGGCCGCTTCCATCGGATCTTCGCCTTTTTCTACACATCCGGCAGGAATTTCGAATGCAGTGAGACGCTGTGCATGACGATATTGACGCTCCATCAAAAATTTTCCATCCTTAGTGATTGCTATAACATTACAGAAATCCGGATATTCCAATACATAGAAATCATGGATTTCGGCTCCCGTAGGCAATTTCACATGATCGCGACGAGCTGTAAGCCAAGGTTTCCGATACAAATATTCAGATTTTACCACCTCCCACGACATATCATTCTGTGCATCCTCTGCCAGCAACAGGCTCAAGTCCCGTTCAAACTGTTGCGCATTCTCGAAAACGATGCCCTGCATGCCCACTCGTTTGGCCCCTTCGATATTCTCGGGTTTATCGTCGGTAAAGATACATTCGGCTGGCTGCAGACCGAACCTACTGAGGAGGCAGTGATAAATTTCGGGTTCCGGTTTCACTTTGTGCTCTTCGGACGAAATAACATAGCCATCGAGCAATCGGAATATATCATACTGTTCGATGGTGTGATACACTTTGCTGCACCAGTTCGTCAGGCCATAGAGCTTAAATCCCTGAGCCTTAAGCTGGACAAGCAGCTCTTTCATTCCAGGCATTTCTCCGGTAACCAACTCAGGATAGCGTTCGTTAAACATGCGAATTTCGCCGGCAAGATTCGGGTGCTGTTCCATGAGATTATCCAACAGCTCGTTCAATGGAACCGCTTCTCTGTCAAATATTTCTTGCATTTCGGCATTATAAAACACTTTTGCAAACTCATAACAGCGCGCCGTATCGGGAATGTATTTTTGGAAGAAAGCTGCAAAATCATAATCCACAAGCACCTTTCCGAAATCAAAAATCAAATTCTTTATCATAATCAAAAATAACGAGTTAATGTTATATACTTAAAGTCCGACATTGTGACCAAGTACCCTATGCTATACCACCCGACACATCAAACAGTATCAGGCATACACACAGCCATTGATTTGCAAAGATACAAAAGTAAGAATGGCAAAAACAGTGCTTTCTGATATTTTTCGTCAAAATCTATTGTATAAGATAGAAAAACATTATTTTTGCCTATACTATAAAATCATAGATTATGACACCTCCTGACATCAAAGAATCCACCCGGGAAGAACGAAGAAATTTTGTTGTGAATGCCTGGAAATGCCTGCACAACTGCGAAATCTGTGGCAGATGCCACATGCTAAGGGGACACGATCCCGAAACGCTTTACGAAGAATATATTGACGGTACAAAATCTTATGTTGACGTAAGCATTGAAATAAGAAACAAAAACAGAATGGTCTGACACGATACAGAACCAGACATCAACAGCATGTTTTCATTTTCTTCCGTATCAGCAATATCATCCATACGGAAAAAACGAAAGGAGCCGTCAGTGTAGGAACACCGCAATACAAGCCCATCTGCTGCAAGACAACCGAAAGCGCAACAGCCGCCGTAGCCCAAAGAAAAGAAGACACCGTCTTATCTCCCAGAGCAAGAGCACACAACACTCCGTTATACCCCATCATACCCGCATTGACCGTTGTAGCATCTGTGCTACACATACTAGCCAGCACTATTGGAAGCAAGGACCCCCATATAGCATAAATGGCAGACTTTGGCGAATGAACCACAAGGGCTAATAGGAAGAACAGGCCGCTCCACATGCCGTCTTGAAACATCACCTGACCGATTCCGCCAAAGGTTGCTTGCAAAAATACAAGTTTATCGGCAGCCTGCCCTGTTTCATCTGCAACGGCAAGCACCTGCGGAATACATAAACGGCAGAAACCAAGCAACAGCCATACGGCAAGAATAAAAGGCATGGTATAGGCCGAAACATATTTCTGACGACGGAACAGCAGTACGATATATGTAGACAATGCCGATGCTACAACCATCAGCAATACCGAGACTGCCGTAAGCCCCCATGAGACCGCTTCAAAACGCAAAAACACTCCAGCGGCAATACCCACCAAAGTTCCGTTGAAACCATACAGCCCGTTTCTTATGTCCTCTCGGTTGCAACCATGCCAAAGCGCAGTGAGCGTGCTGACAGCATTTCCCGCCAGCGCCAAAATGGCCATTTGCCACGAACCAAAACAAAGTCCAACAAGCATCAGCAGTCCCGACAAAGCGTTGTCTTGAAACATCACCTGCCCCACCCCGCGTCCTAAAGCCACACTTGCATCATAAAATCCATTCTGCTTGACCATAATCCAATCTGTTATTAAAACACTGCAATAAAGATATAAAAATACAAATTTAAAAACACACTGCCATTCAAAAAACTGCCTGCAATGCGCGAGTCGTGAGTCCGATTTTAGAAAGTTCATCAACTAAAGCCCTGCAAGCCTTGTATCGCGTACGCAAAAACTCTTTTGTTTGGCATACTTTTTCATGTCCTCCGATGCTAGAAGCCCGCCTTAGAAACTCACACATATACTGGTAAGTTTGCCGGTTGCGGTTATTACTGTTCATCAACCCACAAGCATAATCCAAGTATCGGTTTATCAAAAAATCGCGATAATCAGGCAGCAAATAAGATTCATACCGAATGACAGTATTTATGGACTGCTCTTCTTTGAGATACTCATACAACTTACCGGTCCAACCTTCGCGAATACAGACGTCGGCATATCTTTCGACATTCGAAGTTCGTGCCCGCTCTGCCAAGTCCAAAACAAAACGATTCCACATTCCAGGCGCAACAGTTGCCTTCAAGATTTGATAGTAGTCAACATCCGAATCATACGACCAGACGTAAAGCTCCGAAGCAGCCTCTACGATTATGGAATCATTCCCGTCTTTCTTTGCCGTTTCCAACAGATAACGGTTCCACAAAAGAAAATATTGCGAATACTCTTCATCCTCAAGCAAGAGTCCTTCCCTACAAAGCTGATAAGACTGTTGGAAATCATCCTTGGAAAGAGCATCAAGAATAGCTTGCTCACGCAACTCAGGAATCTGCAGATTCTGCAAAGTAAACAGTTCGGCAGCGCCCCTTCCCTTCCATCGAATAAGAATCTCACGTTTTAAGAGCATTCTTCGTTTCAGGCCATACTCCCACGCCAGACACGAATCGTGTTCCATAAACTCAATCAGTTTGGCAAATTCATCTTCGGAATAACTTAGTCTACACAGATAATGATACATAGTGGTGTGCCACTCCCATCCTTTGAAGTATTGCTTTTGGATACACAACCAACAATAATCCATAAACCCCTTACGAGCCTCTTCATCCATGATACCGTGTTTCTCATCAACCCAAGCATTCAATCTGTCCAATGTTCCATTCATGATAGAAGACAAATAGCCGTAACTGTCATCACAAGCATTCATAATCTCAACATTCCTAGTCAAAATAGCGAAGCAGATTTCAATTGCAGCCTCAACATTTTCACTATTGCCCAATGCGTCGACAAACCGCAGCACTTCATCTATTTTACAGGAAAGTTTGAGATTCCGGTCACCGCCCGAAAAATCATATCCATACTCAAAATCAAAATAAGCATCATCAATCTGGCAGATACAAGCATCCGCCGAACAGGCGTCAGCAAAATAATCATGAAAAGTTTCCATGAAATGCTTTTCAACTACCGGCTCATGAATTATTTTTCGAATAAAGGAGCGCAATTCATTTTCTGGCAATTGTTGGATAATCTTTGCCAAATTATATTCTTTCGTATCATTCATCTTGCATATCTAATCTTAGAATCCTACCATCCAAACGAATCCGGTCAAGAGAAACAAAATCATTTTATGCACAAGCTCGCCAAAATTTCACTCAGCCTATCTTCTCTGATTACTTTTGGCTGTGCCTTGCCTGCCAAGACAAGAATCTTTTTGCCGTTTCTATAAACGTGAAGCTGCCGGTTTCGTACCACAGCCGTCAATTCGGCATCCTCTTGCATGGCTTTCCATATCGGATAATATATACCATCCGGCTGCAACAACTTCTTTTGAAGCTGAGAACACATGTTTGTTGTATCTATCATCATAATCCATACATTTGCACTTATACCATCAGTTTGTACGGAAGGGCCTTTGCAAAGCTTCCCTGACACCTTCCAAACTGTCGTTGAAATAAATATTCTGTTTCTCAATGGCAGAACAGTCCATCAACAAGTTTCTCTCCTGATTGCAGAAGCGTTCCGTGTCCGGCAAGATCCATTCTGACGGTTCACCCAACCCCATCAGTCGGGCTGTTTGAAGGAAAAGTTCATAGGAATTCTTGTTGTTGGAGCTTCCGAAATTATAGACACCTCCGCAAAGAGAGAACGCTTTTTCTATGTTACGCACCACCTCCCACACGTATGTCACACCGCGAAACTCATGCGTAGCAGCCTGCAACGTTTCACCTTCCCGAAATGCCTTTTGCAAGTTTACCAAAATATTGCCGTTCATCCTCAAACAGCTGTCGGGCAAATCATACATCCAAGTAAGACGTAGCCCTACCGAATCGGGCAGGTTTCGCAAAACCCTTTGCTCCGCTTCCAGCTTATGCCGTCCGTATACATTGACAGGCTGCAGCACATCGTCCTCTTTTAATGCTCCCGGCATCGGCGTACCGTTATATACTTGGTCGCTGGACATGAATATAAGTTTGGCTCCCGTGAGCTTACAAGCCTTGGCTATGCGTACGGCGCCCTGTACATTCACCTTATGCGACTCTTCGGGATGCTGTTCGCAATACCACGTATTGCTTAATGCGGCGCAATGAACCACAATGTCCGGACGATGTTCTTCCATATAGGCCCGAACAGTTTCTTCACGGCAAACGTTGAGTTCGCCGTGGGGCGGCAAAAGCATATCATACCGGTCTTTAAGGAACCAAGCCAAGCGGCTGCCCAAAAACCCGCTGCCTCCGGTTATCAGTATCTTTTTTTTCATTTTTCTCACTCAATCAACTGTTTCTATATAAAAACTAACAGGACGAAAACCATCATTGCAACTAATTAGGACGCTATATGGATTTTTCATCCATCCACCGTAAAAGTTTCCTTCTCCCCTTGCTAATGCTTCAACAAAATCCTTCATGGCTTTCCAAGCTTCGGGACAAAGGCCTTGCGGACATTTGCCCTCCCTGCTCAACCAAGTCTGTCCCACACACACGTCACATGCATGCTCCATGGGGTTTTCATACCGATGCATCAAGTCGTCATGTTGCACTTTGCGTATGGCCGTAATCTTTACCCGTTTCATTGTATCCATATTTTGACGGTTTTCGTTTCTGAACAAAGTTAGCGATATTTGTCGAATTTTGAGCAGAGATGAATCATTTTGTACCGATAAGATTTGCCTACATACAAACAGGCAAGGCATGCTACGATATTTTCAGGAACATAAGAACATGCACCTTACTCAATCTCTCACAATTCTTGTGTTTTTATGATATTTGAAATAAATGCAGTATATTCATTGCCCACAGGCAAATTTTCTTCCAGACATAAGCATCTTCGTTTGCATACAGTTATTTCTTTTGTTACCGGATTAAACCCATCCTTTTCCATATCCTTGATAAACATTCCTACACCGAATTTTTGCCAGGACGGAAGTTTGTCATAAACGATGCCATAAGCAGCAAGAAGTTCATGCTTTTCAGTATTGGATATGCCTGCTATTCTGTTTTGTGCTTGTGATGCGGACAACCCCTTATTGCGAAGAAGCCAGTAACAATGTGCATTCAGTGAATTGCGATGAGAATCTTCTTGCCTCCATCGAAAATAGTCTACTACACGACTGGCATTGGGCAAAGGGATTAACCGACAATCAAACACAGCAGGACGACCCGCATTCAACGAGAATGTTACTGAAGCTTCTGATGCAAGTATGGAAAGTAACTTGCGCTCTTTGTGCCCAAACGTATCGTCATCCGAATGAAAAAGCAATGAAATTTCATCACTTTGCGTGTAACCATAAACGATACGGAAGCCGCAATCCATAAGATGTCGAAGAGTTTTGATCATGATATCTCTAAATTTTACGTCAAATGGTTTCTCTAATCCCCAATCTTTTTTAGTGAGCCTGGTAAACCCATGTCCATCCAGTCTGGCAGCAAGGTACTCACCTTGCAACATAGTCCTGTCAAGCGATTGCTCAAAAAGCCTCATCTCTTTGTCAAGTGTATCAAAATTCATATTCTATATTTTCCAATTTGTTATTTCAAATGAACACCCTGCAATGCGAGCAAAGTAAAGTTTATCAAAGCCTTCTTTATATGAAGGCAGCTGTAATCTGTTCTGCGTGCCAGGAATAGCACAGACAGGTACGGCATTTTTACGTTTCATGTTTCTTGCAATGCAATCACACAAAATGCTCTGAAAATAGATACCTATAATTTCATAACCATTTTCTTTTGCCTTGGATATGTATTTTTCTCTGTCAGTCATTTCGGGATTTGTATTGTCAATGACAAACGATTTTCCCTCACGAAAACAATTTTCCATCAAAATATTCTCCTTGTTGCGTGTATTTAATGTATCGAGATTGATATGGCAATAGCCTAGTTGTTCCAAAAAGGTGTGATAGAAGGTAGACTTTCCACTGGCTTGTATCCCAATAAATATAATTGCTTGCTTTGTTTCTTTCACCTCAAATGGTAGTTTCATAGGCCTGTTTTTAAAATCTGTTGATTCTCAATACAAAACAAATACTCGTCCACACAAAATATTTTTTGCATCTAAGTAATTGTCTCTCTATTTCCGATATATACTAATTACCCTCATACGGAACAAACAAGGAACGGTATTGATTTAAGAAAAGTACAATCATAGCTAAATGTACTCTTCGACATCTAGCCTGTTTATCTTTCGGAGGACAACTCATAGCCATTGTATAATAGTTGACTACCGTATCTTTGATATACGAAGATACAAAATTTTTAAATAATAGCCAATCGTATACAGACTTAGTTTATCCATTGTATATATACTCCAATTTCTAATCTAAACAGGACATTCCCTTAAATTGCCTATTTTGCGAGAAATTGCTCTGGTACAGTTTCTTGTACTTTTATTGAAGCATGCAACAAAAAGCATTCAAGACACTATTGAAGTTATAGGTAGCCGACGTCAATAGCACATTCATAGAATCTGCCACCACACACTTATAAAAGTTGCAGCCTAATCGGGAATCTTATTTCAAATTCCCCACTATCTATTTTTCCCGCCTATTGGTAAAATGGGCGCAATTGGTTCAGTATGTCAGATAGTTTGTAAATTTATACAAAGAGGTACATCTACAAGTAGAAAGCTTCCGACTCATCTTTTACGGACCCAAAAGATACCTATTTTCAAGGAAAATGACTAATTTTGCAGCTAATAATAATTATACGCACACAACAACCACCTTTTTCAATCAAGAAAAATGAACAACCAAGAACCTATGTTTATCCTACAGAGTAGAACGGACTCTTTTTTAGCTGTGTCTTCTCTCATCTATCAAGTATGGGAAGAACTACCTAACAAGGATTGGTTTGCCATCAATGAGCCGGGCTATCTGCCACATACCTTAGGTTTGGAGTCAACCCTTGTTTTTGAAGCTTGCACACCTGACGGTAAGCTGGCAGCTGTATGTGTCTTAGTACAACCGGAAAGTGAAGATGAAAATTTAGGCCTATATGCAAATATTCCTCGCAGTGAGTGGCATCAAGTGATGCATGTAGATATGGCAGCCACGCTTCCTGCCTACCGGGGACATTCGCTACAAAGCCGGTTGATGGCTTATGCCGCAAAATTCCTTTGTATGCAAAAGGATACAAAATACTTGATAGCCACTGTTCATCCAGACAATTTACCCTCTCGCCATAGCATGGAAAAATTAGGATATACTTGTGTGGCTCTGACTACCCTGTATGGAGGCCTACCTCGTTGTGTGTATTGTAAGAGACTTTAAATCCTACATAAAGGCAGAGAAATTTGCTTTAGATTTGCTGAAAGGACAATAGAATTTTCTTGGCTTAAAAAGTTGTAATCTCAGAAAAGTACAACAGGGCACAAAGAAGATGATTGCGCTACAATTTCTAATAAATCATACAAAACTCCATAATATCAAGCATTCGATATAAGATTCCACCTATTGCCGCATGCCAACTCTGGTGAAAATGTCCATAATACCAATGCGAAACGGGATGCCTATCGGCTTGAAGACGTTGCAAAAGTTGGTCCATGATAGCACGTTCAGATTGTACATCAGTCAGCAATGCAGGATCATCTACAGCCCATATTGTTAGTCCGGTCTTTGTTTGTAGTTCACAAAGGGAAGGAGCCGTATGGGAGATAACTATATCGATGCTGCAGGCGGAGCGAATAGCATCCATTTTCTTTTCATCGAAAACAGGTGGTTCGTCTGGCCAATAGTAAGCACGGGAAATACCATCATTGAGATTGGAGTCGAAACCATATTTGGCTATCTTTTTGTTCCATGACTCCATTCGTGTTTTGCGGTCGATGGAGATAGCGCCACCTACACAGAGAATATTGTGGTCGCAAGCTTGCAACACCGCATAGTCGGATACACACACCATGCGTTTGTGATTGAAGATGATACCATCGAAATAAGCCGGATTATCATGATTACCGCGAACAAACACAATCCAGTTGTTCGCTTCGTTCAGTCGCTTGGCATTTTTTCTCAGCATCTGCTCGTAATATTCTTTTTTTTCGAACCCAAAGCCACAATCACCTGCCACAACGAGAAGAGTATCTGTCATCTGATATTGAATGCAGAGCTTGAACACCAACTCATTGAAGTCACCATGGATATCACCGGAAATGACTACACTCTTGGCTTCGGAATAAATGTATGTCAATACGCTAGTCTTGTTCATGTGATTTAATTTAACATATAAAGTATCCTATTAATCTGCAAGCAAGATACAACATCTGCCAACGTAAGATTACTCATACTCGTTATCTTACGCATAATTGCCATGTTTAACGTAATTTCGGCGAATAACAACTGTCTATAACATTGATAATCAACGAAAATGACTACATCTTTATAGTATTGAAATACAAAGCAATACGAACAATAATCGCTATGATTACCGAAAGCAAAGTTATAGAAATATTTTGTATGGCAGATGATTTAGCTTTGCTAATTTTTAATTCTGCACTTTTTTTGATGCAACCATGGTAAAATATAATATTCTCTTCCAATCTACAATAGTGTTTCATTGAGTGTGTCTGAGGCAAGTTTGCTTTAGAAGCGATGATGCAAAGTTAATAGACTATTTTGTATTTCATTAAAAAAAAGCTAATTTTGTGTTGTAGCTGGACGAGGAAACGGGCTCTACTGAATACTTGAGCAATAAAAAAGGCACCCATAAAGAGCGCCATTCTAATCGATTGTAATCAATTTGTCTATTTAATAATCAAGTATTTATTGCCGATGCAACATGTAGATATGATTGATAATCAAAAACTTATATTTTAAACGGTAGAAAAGTATTTTTTTAGGCTATAATGGGTTGTTTTGAACCTGAATTTACTGTTCCTACGGTTATTCTTCAACATAAAATTAGAGCCGTGGAAATCTAAATTTTCCAACTGAAGTTCACCAGTTTTCTATCTACTTACAAAGGTACAAATAATACGCGAGTTTTTCGCCAAGTATGTCAACTAAATGCAAGAGAGTTTCGCGTATATTGTTTTACTGAACAAAGGGAAAAATAGAATTAATTCTTTTCCCTCTATTTAATTTTACTTTAATGTACGTATATATGAATACGGCAATAAAGTAAAGGTAGAACACAATATTAATTTATAATTGTTTCCTGTTTTGGAAACTTTGTTGTATATTTGTTAGCGTGTAAATATATATATGGTATGACAAATAGGTTAGAAAATATAGGTTCGATAATTCGTAATGAGCGTATTCGCAAAAGACTTACTCAGGAGGAACTTGGTGAACGGGTAGGAGTCGGTAAAGCTCAGATTTCAAAAATAGAAAGTGGAAAGGGACTCACAATAAAGACTGTTACAAAAGTGCTCGATGCCCTTGGCATATCTGCTTCTGTTGTTTTAAAAAACGAGCCGGAAATTGATAAAAATGTGATTGCATATATAGTTGCTACCATTAGTGAATTTGCCAAAAGCCATCATCTTTCTGTCCGTGAGGCAAGTAATTACCTGATACGCTTTAAAGGTATTGATTTCCTTACGGAACATTATGATGCAGAGCATTTGCTTTCATTAGATGATAGTGTGCAGGATCTTACGCAAGTATGTTTGAATAATGGAGGAGGTATTCAATGAAACTATATCATGGTTCGAATATAATAATTGAGCAGATAGATCTGTCTAAATGCAAACCTTATAAGGATTTCGGACAGGGATTTTATCTGACAGAGATTAAGGATCAGGCGGAACAAATGGCTAGACGTACATCTGCTATTTATGGTGGAGAAGCCGTTGTTACAGAGTTTGAATTTGATGAAACAGCTTTCAAGGCTCTTTCGGTCAAAACATTTGAAGAGCCAAGTGAAGAATGGGCTTTATTTGTGATGGCTAACCGTAGCAGGAAAAACATGCAACCAACACATTCTTTTGACATCGTAATAGGTCCTGTTGCCGATGATACCATTGCAACCTTGTTTCGTAATTTTGATGATGGAATTATTGATTTGCAAATGCTCGTGAATGGTTTAAAATACAAAAAAGTTTCATCACAATATTTTTTTCACTCGGCAGAAGCCATTAAATACTTGCATAGAATATGAATAAACAAATGAAATATCTGGTGGAAGGCATTACTAAAGATATAATAGCTTATCTTATGGAGGATAATAGATGTGACTTGTCAACTGCTCTCAAAGAATTTTACAACTCAGAGACTTTTGCAAAACTTTCTGATGAATCTACAGGACTCTATATTGAAAGTTCGGCTTATGTGTATGAGATGCTAAAAGGAGAGTTGAAATTTGGGAAAATTTAATACGGTTGTTAATTTATTATCTATAAACTTAAAGATAGATTAAATCGGTAGATATTGTATATTGCTTGAATATATTATTTAGAAAAGCTATGAATAATTCTGATCAAATACGAATAAAAATCCAAGATTCTTTAAGTGCGAATGCTTTTAATGAGGGCTCACGTCTTCATCAAAGAGAATTTGATAAGGTAACCTCTTTGATTGATGGTCAGCTCAATATTGCGGAGAAATATCCAAATAAATTGGAAGAGTTTTCAAAATTGGGAGAAGTCATATATCGTTCTCATAACACTATTTCTATATTTGGTGATAGAGGAGTTGGGAAAACATCATTCTTGTTATCGATGCAGAAAATATCAAAGAGATGAATTGTCAGAATGAAATCACATACTCCGAAATAGAAAATACTTATGAACGAAATAAAGATGATTGAAATATGAAATTTAGTTTAGACAGAATAATTATTAAAAACAGATCTCCATATCAAAATGACTTAGATTTATCGTTTAAAGAAAATGGAATTATTGTGCTTACATCAGTAAACGGAAAAGGTAAGACGACGCTACTCTCATATATTATGGATGCATGGGTTGAGTTGACCAGAGGCGTCTATTCCAATACGTACAAAGACAAAGAAAATTCCTATTATCGAATTTCTTCTTCTTTGTTTGATATGGACTCTTCCAAGCCGTCCATGGTTTATATACGTTTCAAGTATGGAGAAAAACATTTCGATTACATAGATATTAGAAACAAATGTACCAATGAAGATTATTTGTCAATGGCTCCGTTTGAAGACAGAATCCCTTTTGAAGTGTTTTCAGGTGAACTAAATGAAAGAGGCTTAACAAAAACAGTATCATCTACGGTAAAATCATCAGAGATTAAAGATATATTTGGAACAAATGTAGTAACCTATTTTCCATCTTACAGATACGAAGTTCCAAACTATTTAAACGATCCCTATAACGTAAAACTATCTTTTAATACAAGAAATCGTTTCAGTAATGAATTACCGAATCCAATCGAAGTCATTACAGGCATAAATGATCTTGTAAATTGGATTATGGATATCGTTATAGACGGAGAGTTATATAAACGAACTCAGGTAATTGATGGGAAAAATATTGACCTCACTCCGGAAAACGAAATATGGAAAAGTCTACAGCGAATTTTAAGAGAAGCTTTGTCTTCAAAATATCCTGATGGAAATGTGCGCTTTGCCATTGGTAAAAGGAATAAAGGAGGTTCTAGAGTCTCTGTAGTCAATGCTGACGGTTCTGTTGAACTATGCCCTACTATCTTCAATCTCTCGACAGGGGAGCTTGCATTAATTTGCATATTTGCAGAAATATTGCGACAAGGAGATAATCTATTCAACGGAGTAACAAATGAAAGTATTCAAGGTATTGTATTAGTTGACGAGATAGACAAACACCTACATATAAAATTACAGAAAGAATCTCTTCCAAAATTGTTGAAGGCATTTCCGAATGTCCAATTTGTATTAAGTAGTCATTCTCCTTTTATGAATATGGGATTAGCAGATGAATGTCTAGAACGTAGTACAATCATTGATTTTGACAATGGCGGTATTAACGTAGCCCCTACGAATAATGCCGTATATCAAGAAGCTTATGAAGTGTTTCTAAAAGAGCGAAATAACTATGCAACAGAACTTGCCTTTTTACACAATGAGATAAGCGTGTTGACTCGTCCAATCGTTATTACCGAGGGAAAAACTGATTTGAAACACATATTAAAGGCAATGGAAAAACTTGGTATCGAAAGACGTTTTGATATATTACAACCAGAGGACCAACCTGATGGATGGTCTAATGTCGACTCGCTTATTAACAACATTTCAAAAACAAGAGTCATTGGACAATCGCACAAAGTAATAGCAATTTTTGATAGGGATATACCAAAATTGGTTTCTCAGTATCCAGATCCATACAAACAGCTTGACAACAATGTATTTGCATTTTGCATTCCATGTCCAGAATCGAGGAAAAAAGAAGGCAGAACCAATATTTCTATTGAATACCTATATTCGGATGACGAAATTCATACGTTACTCCCGAATAACACACGTTTGTTTTTTGGCAGTGAATTTAAAAATGATAGCACACGACAATGCATATCTGATTCTTCATTACGATTGAACGATAAGAACGGCGCAGGAGAAGATCGAATTATTGAGAATAATGGAGGACAAGCAGTTTATGATACTCTATATGTAAACCATTTAGCGAAAAAGAATGACTTTGCAGATGCTATTCAAAATGATAGTATAGAAATATCTCAAGAGTCATGGGAGAACTTCCGCCCAATAATCAATATTATAAATTCAATTATTGATGCTTAGTCTGTTCTATATTGATTTAGACACCTTCAATGAGAAAGTTCCTGAATTAAAAAGAATCAATATAATATTAATAAAAAGATGAATGAAATAACTAGTCTCCAATTTCTATATAAGCATCCAATATGGAATATTTTATTTGATTATCAAGACATAGAAAATTTTTATATATGTGGTGGGTATATTCGTGACTATATCTTATATGGAAATGGTGGTAAGGATATTGATGTTTTTATAAACTGTACGATAGAAGAACTGAATATGTTAATTACATATTTAGAGAAATATGGCCGTGTTGTATATGGACAATATGGCTCACCTCGATTTTATCCAAATGCGATTGATGGGCATTATGTCGACATTGTCCCATTTTATAATTTTATAGTTTCTCCTAAACCAATTCTTACAATTGATGATTTGCTGAAAAATTTTGATTTTACAGCCAATGCAATAGGTGTTAATATTAAAACAGGTACTATTTATGATCCTGTACATGGCATAACAGATATAAACAATCGCGTTTTGCGAGCTGTTCGTTTGGATTTTCCAGAAAGACCTGTTTCTAATGATATACCCCTGTCGGCTGTTTCTGTTTTTTGGTTTCGGCTTCTTCATTTTCAAAATAAATTAGGTTTTGAATTTGAAAAGCAAACAAAGGAATGGGTAATCGAAAATGCTTACAGGATTAAAGACATAGAAATGTTTAAAAAATATTTCTTACATATGTTAAAGAATGGATTTAATATAC
>Mack_p1__coassemble_1062_pt1 | contig 14172 bp, 10 predicted proteins | sample Mack_p1__metabat2_low_PE_008 | metagenome-assembled genome bin Mack_p1
TCTAATAAATGAAAGCAAATCGCAACGAATACTACCAATGAATATCCGTTGCGATTGTTATGTATCACTTCATCCACCCATCCTCTTTTCCATAAAGAAACTGGTGTCGGTGCTTTCGCCGGTCATTTCGAAGCCAAACTTTTCATAGGCCCGAATGGCTGGAGAATTTGCCTTCTTCACCTCCAAACGAAGATAGGAGCAACCGTAAAAATGCACGCAAAATTTCCTATCATTAGTTGGGATGAAAAAACAGCAGTTAATGACAGAAAAAAACACCTGCCGTACATCATAGAATGATGCTGAATTATTCTTGCAGATTTCATAGTAAAAAATTACGGACAGCAGCAGATATTAATATGCCAAAATATGTGGTTTTAATATTTCACACTGTGGTTTTATTATTTCACATATGTGGTTTCAATATTTCACACTGTGAAATATACTTCAATTCTTGATGATTTGCTTTTTATAACGCAATGTTGTATCTTTGTTTTCACGATAACCTAAACTTTTTTTCTATGGCAAAATACATCAAACAGGAGATGATTAACTTGCAGGGCAAAGGCGAAAACAAGTCGTACTACAGAATGCAAACCGTCGGAAAGCTTTCCATGGAGGAGTTTGTACGCAATGTGGCCAAACCGGGATCGGGACTCAGCGAGGGAGAAGTGCTGCATGTGCTTTCGGAAACCGTACGCGAACTGGCCTACTCTCTGGCTAACGGATATACGGTGTCGATTGAGGGACTGGGACATTTCTCCACTTCGCTCCAGGTGAAGCAGGACAAGGAAATGGATTCTATTGACGGACCGGAACCCAAACGCAATGCGCAGAGTATCGAGGTGGGCAACGTGAACTTCAGAGTAGACAAACAGCTGGTTCATTCTGTTAATGGTTTCTGCCGTTTGGAACGAGGAAAGGTGAACCGACTGCTGAAATCGCCTTTCGAGAAACAGAAAAGACTGGAAAAGGCTTTGCTGCTTATCAAGCAACAGGGTTTCATACGAGTGGCTGAATATAAAGATCTGGTGCATATATCGCACACTTCGGCAAGCCGCGAACTGAGGGAGTTTGCCGCTGATCCGAAAAACAAACTGACGCATACCGGAAGGGGACCGTCGAAGGTGTATGTGATGGAATCGGATATTGATTCTGAATAAGACAACAAAAAAAGTCTCCGAAGCATGATGGATGGAATCGTGCTTCGGAGACTTTTCTTTTTATTTTTATGTAACGTGTAAACAGGTTCTAAACACGGTCTAAACGGTTTTAAAACGGCATTTAAACGGTGTTTAAAATGTGTTTAGAGGCTGTTTAGATTCCGTTTAGAGCACTCCCTTGGACGAGGGCAGGTCGTATTTGTAGATGTCCCGGCGCACCGCCATGTTGATGCTGTGTGCCAGAGCCTTGAAAATGCCTTCTATCTTGTGGTGTTCGTTGTCGCCCGTGGCGCGGATGTGCAGGTTCATGCCGGCAGCATCGCTCAGGCTCTTGAAGAAATGGAAAAACATCTCGGTGGGCATCTCGCCGATGCGCTCGCGGTGGAACTCGGCATCCCACACAATCCAGGGGCGTCCGCCAAAATCGAGCACCACCTGCGCCAGGCATTCGTCCATCGGAAGGGTGTAGCCATAACGCTCCATGCCGCGCTTGTTGCCCAAAGCTTGGCGCAGACATTCGCCCAGAGCCAGTGCCGTGTCCTCGATGGTGTGGTGTTCATCTACGTGCAGGTCGCCTTTTACGGCAATATCCAAGTCAAGATGGCCGTGGTGGGCTATCTGCTCCAGCATGTGGTCGAAGAAACCCAAGCCGGTGCTGATGTGGCTCTTTCCATGACCGTCGAGATTCATACGGATGTGTATGTCGGTTTCGTTGGTTGCCCGGTGCACTTCGGCTACGCGTTCGCCGGCAAACAATATTTCGGCAATCTTGTCCCAGTCGGGCACGTAGGTGATGTCGGGATGGTCGAAGGATTGGGCGTCGGGCGTGCGCAGTATCAAGGCTTTGCAGCCCAGGTTCAAGGCCAGCTGGGCATCTGTCTCGCGGTCGCCGATGACATAACTGCCGGCCAGGTCGTAGTCGCCCTGCATAAAGTCGGTAAGCATGCCGGTGCGGGGCTTGCGTCCCGGAGAGTTTTCTTCGGGAAAGGATTTGTCTATGCGGATGTCGTCGAACGCAATGCCCTCGCCCTCGAGAATGCGCAGCATCAGGTTGTGCGCCGGATAGAAGGTGTCATAAGGAAAGGAATCGGTGCCCAGTCCGTCCTGGTTGCTCACCATCACCAGGCGGAAATCGAGCTGGGCGCAGATGCGTCCCAGGTTGCGGAGCACACCGGGCAGAAAGAACATCTTGTCGATAGCGTCTATCTGATGGTCGGCAGGCTCCTGAATAATCGTTCCGTCTCGGTCGATGAACAGTATTTTTTGCTTTTTATCACTCATGGTTTTGGTCGTTAAGGGTGTTTGATTCAGGGTTTATACTGGCGCAAGGCGGCGAGCAGGATGCTGTTTTCCTGCTTGGTTCCCACGGTCACACGCAAGCTGTTCTCGCAGAGTTCCACCTTGCTGCGGTTGCGCACGATGATGCCGTGGTCCACCAGATAGCGGTACACGCGGTCGGCATGGTCCACGCGCGCCAAAAAGAAATTGGCATCGCTTGGATAAACACAGCGGCAGAACGGCAGGTCGCCAAAGGCACGCATCATCTGGGTGCGCTCTTCTTTCAGCATGGCCACCCACTTGTCGATGTCGTAACGGCGCTGCAACTGTTCGAAAGCTTTTTCCTGAGTCAGCAGATTCACGTTATAGGGGTATTTCACCTTGTTGAACAGGGCGATGATCTGGGGAGAGGCAAAGGCCATTCCCAAGCGGACGGCTGCCAGGGCCCATGCCTTGGAGAAGGTGTTGAGCACAATCAGGTTGGGATATTGGGCAAGGTCTTTGCGGAAAGGACGCTGGGCGGAGAAGTCGGAATAGGCCTCGTCGATGACTACAATGCCGGGAAAGGCTGTCAGCAAGGCTTCCATCTCGCTGCGGCTCAGATCGTTTCCGGTGGGGTTGTTGGGCGAACAGAGAAAGATTACCTTGGTGTGTTCGTCGGTGGCTGCCAGAAGTTCGTCGGCCCGAAAGCCATAGCGGGCGTCGAGAGGCACTTTCCGGTAGGCCACATTGTTGATGTCGGCACATACTTCGTACATGCCGTAGGTGGGAGATATGGCCACTACATTGTCTTTGCCGGGTTCGCAGAACACGCGGAACACCAAATCAATAGCCTCATCGCTGCCGTTGCCCAAAAAAATACTGTCGGCAGGCACTTCCTTTATGCGCGACAGGCTGTCCTTGAGTTTCAGTTGCAAGGGGTCGGGATAACGGTTGTAGGGTGCATTGAAGGGGCTCTCGTTGGCATCCAGGAATACAGTGGCTTCCACACCGGCATATTCATCGCGGGCAGAGCTGTAGGGCTTGAGCTTCCATATATTGGGGCGCACCAGTTCTTCTAAATTTTTCATGTTGGTTTTCTTCTTTCTACGTATTACGGAAGCAGCCTTTTCGGGAATGAAAAGACCGGATTAGTTTGTCTCGGTGTCCAGACTCTGCAAGCGCAGGGTCATGGCATTTTTATGCGCATCGAGGTGTTCGTTGGCTGCCATAATCTCAACGGTGCGTCCGATGCGGCGCACGCCTTCGGGGGTGAGTTCCTGGAAGGTTATCTTGCGATGGTAACTGTCGAGATTCACTCCGCTGTAGGCGGTGGCATGTCCGTTTGTGGGCAGGGTGTGGTTCGTGCCGGATGCATAGTCGCCTGCGCTCTCGGGTGTGTACGATCCCAGGAATACGCTGCCGGCATTGACCACGCCTTCTGCCAGTTCGCGGTAGCGGTCGGTCTCGATGATGAGGTGCTCCGGAGCATAACGGTTGGTCAGTTCGAGCGCTTCCTCGCGGTTGTGCACCAGGATAATCTTGCTGCTCTGCAGGGCCTTGGCGGCAATTTCCTGACGGGGCAGCAGAGCCAGCTGGCGTTCCACTTCGGCTTCTACCTTGGAAATGAGGCTCTCGGAGGTGGTTACCAGCAGCACCTGGCTGTCTACTCCGTGCTCGGCTTGCGAAAGGAGGTCGGCCGCCACGAAAGCCGGACAGGCGGTTTCATCGGCCAGGACTTCTACTTCCGAAGGTCCGGCCGGCATGTCAATGGCCACTCCGTGCAGCGACACTTGCTGCTTGGCGGCGGTGACGTACTGGTTTCCGGGGCCGAATATCTTATATACCTTGGGAATGGATTCTGTTCCGTAGGCCATGGCTCCGATGGCTTGCACGCCTCCGGCCTTGAATATCTTGTCTACGCCGGCCACTTTGGCGGCATAAAGAATGGCCGGATGAATCTTGCCTTCGCAGTTGGGCGGTGTGCAGAGCACAATTTCGCGGCATCCGGCCAGTCGGGCCGGTGTGGCGAGCATCAGCACGGTAGAGAATAACGGAGCGGTTCCGCCGGGAATATACAGACCAACTTTTTCGATGGGCACGTATTTCTGCCAGCAGGTTACTCCCTCGGTCACCGTCACGGGGTGGCTTTCGAAGCGTTGTGCGGCATGAAACTTTTCTATGTTGGCGTGGGCCTGGCGGAGAGCTTCCTTCAAGTCCTCGTCCACCAGAGTTTCTGCTTCGGCCCATTCTTCGGCGCTGACTTGCAGACTGTCGAGACGAACGTGGTCGAATTTTTCTTCGTAGGTCTTCACGGCCTCGTCCCCACCCGCACGCACGGCCTGAAGCACGCTGCCTACGGTATCGTTCAACGTAGTAACATCCAATGTCGGGCGGCGGAGCAATTCTTCCCATTGCGATGTTTCGGGATAACGGATTATATTCATAGCTGTTTCTCCTTGTATTTACTTACAGAATCATCTTTTCTACCGGCAGCACCAGAATTCCCTGTGCGCCAAGTTCTTTCAGGCGTGTGATGATATGCCAGAAGCATTTCTCGTCGAGCACGGTGTGCACACTGCTCCATCCTTCCTGTGCCAGCGGCATCACGGTTGGGCTCTTGGCTCCCGGAAGCACAGCCACCACATCGGCCACTTTCTCGGTGGGCACGTTCATCAGCACATATTTCTTGTCTTCGGCGCTCTTCACGGCTTCGATGCGGAACAGCAGTTCGTCCAGAATGGCACGTTTTTCATCCGTCAGACCTTTGTGACCGATAAGCAGGGCTTCGCTCTGCATCACCACTTCCACTTCTTTCAGATTGTTGCTCACCAGAGTAGATCCGCTGCTGACAATGTCGAAGATGGCGTCGGCAAGTCCGATGCCGGGAGCAATTTCCACCGAACCGGTGATGACGTGTATGTCGGCTTCTACGTTGTGCTCTCTCAAGAAGCGTTTCAGAATGCCCGGATAGGATGTGGCAATCTTCTTTCCGGCAAACCAGGCGAGCCCGTCATATTCTTCGCTTTTGGGGATGGCCAGCGACAATCGGCATTTGCTGAATCCCAGCGGACGTACGATGTCTGCATCCTCTTCGCGCTCGGCAAATTCGTTGTGCCCCACAATACCCACATCGGCCACGCCCGTTGCCACGGATTGTGGGATATCGTCGTCGCGCAGATAGAGCACTTCTACGGGAAAGTTGGACGACTGCACCAACAAGGTGCGTTTGCTGGAACTTACTTTGATTCCTGCCTCGCTGAGCAAGGCCATGGTGTCTTCAAAAAGGCGACCTTTTGATTGTACGGCAATTCTTAACATAATGCTTCGTATATAATTTTGTAGTTAGTTTCGTTCATGAATGCAGCAACAAAAAAAGGCTTGCAGGGAACTCCGGCAAGCCTTTTCTGTATGATGTTGTTGCAGACTATTCCATATAGCCTCATCTGCCTACCGGGTTTTATGCGCTAGGATGATGATGGTGAAAAAAAGAAACAATCTGCTTGTTCATGGTTTTTGTTTTATATTTTTTACTGGGGCAAAGTTAGTAATTATTCGTATCAAAGCAAACTTTACTATCATATTTTTTTGCAGACATTTTCTTTTTGCCACAGATTCGGGAGCTGCACATTATTATATTAGCAGCCGGACGGATAGCGGATGAAACACATAGCATACTGAATCAAGAACCAAAAGTTGCACTTGTGCCCATTCTTTAACAAACAAAGTCTTGGCAGGCTCATTCTATTTAGTTATTTTTGCATCTGTAACAGAAGACTGCTTTTCCTTTTGCAAACCGGCTTTTGCATTCTCCAACAGAAGGTGCTTTCTTCGGGAATGCCTGTTGCATATCGCCCCTCTCTTTCGGGGGAAACCTACTTTAAAAACCCTTTAGCTGAATTATCTTATGATTATCATCGGTATAGCCGGAGGTACAGGCTCCGGAAAAACAACTGTAGTGAAAAAAATCGTGGAAAGTCTCAACGGACAGCATGTGGCGGTTATCCCGCAGGATTCTTATTACAACGACACCACGGAGCTGACCATGGAGGAAAGAAGAAAAATAAACTTCGACCATCCGGATGCTTTCGACTGGGAACTGCTCATCAAACAAATCGGCATGCTCAAAGAAGGAATGGCCATCGAACAGCCTACGTATTCGTATATCGTGAGCAACCGGCTGCCGGAAACCGTTCACGTGGAACCGCAACCCGTAATCATCGTGGAAGGCATCATGGCGCTGGCCAACGAGGAACTGCGACAGCTGATGGATATTAAAATCTTTGTGGATGCGGATGCCGACGACCGTCTGATACGGGTCATTCAAAGAGATATCATCGAAAGAGGCAGAACGGCCGAAATGGTAATCGACCGCTATCAGAAAGTGCTCAAGCCCATGCACCTGGAGTTTATCGAACCTACCAAACGGTATGCCGACCTGATTGTGCCGCAAGGAGGCAACAATGTGCAGGCCATCGAACTGCTGAAGACGTTTATTGCGCATAAATGCAATCATGAATAATAAATGGTTTCGGAACCGGGAGGGACTCCTCCCGGTTCTTTGTATCTGGACTGCCGGACTGTGTGCCTGCCAGGATTCGAAAGACAAAACGGAACAGTTGCCGCCACAGGCTACTTACAGCACCATTGCCGGAACTAAAGAAATGGCAGAATGCTATGACTTGGGCGATATTCTTGAGAATGGCGAACTGATTGCCGTGACTTTGAGCGGACCGGACACGTATTATGAATACCGGGGAAAGCCCATGGGACTGCAATATGAGCTGGCTCAGCTCTTTGCCACTAAAGTGGGAACCGGACTGAGAATGGAGGTGGTGCGGGATACTGCCGAACTGATGCAGCGCATCCGAAACAATGAAGCGGATCTGATTGCCGTGGAACTGGATGTGGCGCACAAGGATCCCAATCTGAAAGCTTGCGGCAGCTTCTCAAAAATCGGCAACGACACTCGCTCGTGGGCCGTGAATCCGAATGCCACCGAACTGGCTGAGGCCTTGAACCGATGGTATCAGCCGGAACTGAAACAGCAGGTGCTGGCAGAGGAAAAACGACGTTTCTCACCGCAATTCAGCGTGACCCGGCGCCCCAGAGCACCATTCCTGTCGCGCGCCAAAGGAATCATCTCGCCGTATGACGCTTTCTTTAAACGGCATGCCGGGGCCATCGGATGGGACTGGCGGCTTATGGCGGCACAGTGCTACCAGGAATCGGCCTTCGACCCGAATGCTGTGTCGTGGGCAGGTGCCCGAGGACTGATGCAAATCATGCCCGAAACAGCACAGCAACTGAACTTACCCCATAACTTAATGCACCAACCCGAAGCGAACATACGGGCGGCTGCAGCCTACCTGAAAATGCTGGAACGGAAATTTGCACAGGTGCAACCGCAATCGGAACGCATCTGGTTTGTGCTGGCTTCCTATAACGGGGGAGCCGGACATATCACCGACGCACAGACTCTGGCTCGGAAAGACGGCAAAAACGCAAACAGCTGGACGGACGTAAAGGAGTATGTTCTGAAACTGAGCATGCCGGCTTTCTACAACAAACCCGACGTGAAACATGGATATATGAGGGGAAGCGAAACTTATCAGTATGTGGAACTGATCCGTAAAAGGTGGGAGGTGTACCGCAACGGGGCTAAACCGGATTTCAGCTACGGCTCCGCACGAAAACAGAACAAGAAGAAATAACTGGATATGATAAAGAAAATACGTATCTCCATCGAGAATTGGGACGACACTTATATCTATGGCGTCACAAAACAAAATGGTAGGGTACAGAAAATACGCTCCAAGTATCGGATGAGCGACGGAGCTTTTGACACACTGCCCGACGAACTCTATGAGGGAGCGCAAATGAACCTGCTGTCGGCCACAATAGAAGAAGAAAACGGAATGCTAACCGCCTCGCCGCAACTGCTGGTGCTCGACCCGGATTTCCTGATTGACATCACGGCCATCTGCCAGTGCATCAAGCCTTATGGCACAAATGTACTGAACCACCTCATCAACAAACTGAGTCCGGGACCAAGGTCGGCTGCCATCCAGCTCGGTAACCTGGCCAACCAGTTTCTGGATGCTTGTGTGTACGAACGCAACAAAGATGACCTATATGCCAAAACACTGCAGCAGAGTTTCGAGACTTCGCCCATAGAATATACCACACTGCCCGACATCGACGCGCGCTTCTTTGAACAGGCCAAGGTGCAGTTTGAGAATATCTGCTCGATGGTGCAACAGCAGTTCCAGCAGGCGCACATCAATATCGAAAGCCAAGAAGTACAGCTCGAACCGTCGTTTCTGTGCGAAGCATTGGGACTGCAGGGACGACTCGACTTGCTGGTGGGCGACAGCAACAAGATTGTGGAACTGAAAAGCGGACGTGCCGAGGAGTATCCTTCGCTCGCCCCTAAGAAAGAGCATGCCCTGCAGATGGCTCTCTACAAAGAAATCCTGTTCTATAACATGGACATCCCACACGAGGAGGTGGAAACCTTTCTGTTCTACTCGCGCTATCCGGCCTTGTTTACCATTCAGTATGAGGATGACGACCTGAGATGGGCCATCGGACTGCGAAACAGCATCGTCGCCATGGAACAGAAACTGCGCCAGGGCGAATCGGAATCGGTGATGGAACTGCTGACCGAACAGAACTTAGTGACTCCCACCATGAGAACAAGTCGCTTTTATCTGCAATATCTGAGAAACGACCTGATGAATGTGGTGGCACGACTCAAAAATCTGGATGAGGTGGAGAAAGCTTACTTCCATACGTTCCTGGCTTTCATGGAACGGGAACAGTTTCTCTCCAAGACGGGACACGACGGACCACAGCCCAACGGGGGATTTGCCGATGTGTGGAATCTGGATACAGAGAGCAAACAGGGTAACGGTAATATCCTGACCGACCTGACTCTGCAACCTATTTTTGATGATTCGGGAGCAGTGACGGGCATGGATTTGATGCTGCCTCAATATGCTGACGATTTCCTTCCGAATTTCCGGCCAGGCGATTCGGTGCTGCTCTACGAACGGAACACGGATACGGACTGTGCCACAAACAAACAGATCTTCCGCTGCCAGATTGAGGAAATGAATGCACAAAGGGTGCGCGTCAAACTGGCTTACAAGCAAAGACAAGCACAGGTGTTTCACTTGCAGGCGCACTATGCCATCGAACCGGGTTATGCCGACAGCACATTTGCCCAAGCCTATCGCGGACTCTTTGCCTTACTGCTGGCTCCGAAAGACAGACGACAGCTGATATTGGGGCAGCGACTGCCTAAGCATGACCCTTCTGTCGTGCTCAAAAGCAAACCGCAAAATCCGGAAACTGCCGAAATTGTGCTGCGCGCCAAACAGGCTTCGGACTACTTCTTGCTGGTGGGGCCGCCGGGAACGGGCAAAACTTCGGTGGCCTTGAAAGCCATGGTGGAGGAACTGCTGCTGGAATCGCCCAAGCAGAATCTGCTGCTGATGGCGTACACCAACCGGGCGGTGGACGAAATTTGCCAAATGCTGGAGGGACTGGAAGGCCGGCCGGAATATGTACGCATCGGACAAGAATTGAGCTGCGAAAAGGAATACCGACACCGCCTCATCAAGAATAAAATAAAGAATGCACGAAAACGAAAGGAAATTTTCGACCTTCTGGAACCGGTGCAAGTGTTCGTCGGCACCATAAGCAGCATTGCCGGCAGAACGGAACTGTTTGAACTGAAGCATTTCCACACGGCTTTGGTGGATGAGGCTTCGCAGGTGCTCGAACCGCAATTGTTGCCTCTGCTCTGTGCCACCACATCCAAACCGTCACTGGAATATGGAGGCAACCCGTGTGCCATCGGTAAATTTATCCTGATTGGCGACCACAAACAGTTGCCGGCCGTGGTACTCCAGGAACCGGAATGCTCGGAAGTGACAGACGAACAGTTGCGCGCCGTCGGATTAACCAACTGCCGCAACTCGCGCTTCGAACGGTGGCACAACTTGCAACTGATGATGCACACGGAACAGAATACCGTGGGCTGGCTGCACCGCCAGGGACGCATGCACGAAAATTTGTGCGACTTTGTAAACGAGTGTTTCTACAACCGGAAACTGGACTTGGTGCCCCTGCCCCACCAGAAGGGCTGCCTGGAAACGGAGTATCGGGGAACGGACAGGTGGATGCAGCTGGTGGCCTCGCGACGAATGGCATTTGTTCCGGCTATTCCGGAAACGGATGCCGAAAATGCACGGCCGTGGACTACGGAAAACTGCAAGGTGAACCGCGACGAAGCAACCGTTACAGCAAACATCGTTGAGGCATTCTACCGACTGCACGAAACGGAAAACGACTGGAATCCGGCACGAAGAATCGGTGTCATCGTACCGTTCCGCGGACAGATTGCCATGGTGCGCAAAGAATTGGCAACCCGTAACCTGAAGGACTGCGAGAAAATTACCATCGACACCGTGGAACGCTATCAGGGCAGTCAAAGGGACGTGATTGTGTTCAGCACCACCATCCGCCGACCGGAACAGATGGACATGCTCTCGGTGCCTGTACAAACAGAAGGACAGTGGATAGACCGCAAACTGAATGTGGCGCTGACACGGGCACGCAAGCAGTTCTTCCTGACCGGAAATCCGCACCTGCTGAACCGCTCGGACAATTATCGTGCGTTATTGGAATATATAGAAAAACTAAACGATTCGCTTGGAGATGAATCGCAGTTGTAAAAGATCAATCCCGTTAAGCCATAATAAAAACAACGGTCGTCATGTTTGCTGCATGACGACCGTTGTTGTAATGTAGCGCACCGAATGCGCTGTTTATTTTCTTGTAAAGCCAATCTTTAAATTCAGCTTGAAATAGTAGAGTTTGTTCTCGCGCTCCAGATAGCCGTACTTATCCTTATCGGGCAATCCTTTCTCCAAACGGGTGTGTGTGAACAGATAGTCTGCCATGACATCAGCTTCAGTCTGCCGGTAAACAGTCAGACGTCCGTCGGCACCTACCATAATAAAGCCGCCCACCGCTGTAGAACGTCCGGTATAAATCTTTGCCGGGCGCAATCCCAAAGCCAGAGCTACGAGAAACTGTTTCATCTTATGACGGTAGAAACCGTGTTTCTGAATCAGTTCATCTTTTATCTTCAACGGGTTGCGTTCCTCAATCAAAGCCGTCAGTTCGTCGATACGACTCACCTGATCCAAATGGAAGATGCGCAACATTTCGCACAACACACGCGGAAAATGCAAGTCAATCATGTGCAGGTTGCAGCGGAACACACGGTCGCACACATCGCTGAACTTGAAAATACCACCCATACTCTCGATATAAAGCATGCGGCGCGCCACTTCGGCCGTGTTTTCCGGATCTTCGGTATAATTGATTTTATATACTGCCGGTTGCGAAAAACGGATGCCCGTCTGCTCCATCTTGAGATTGGCGGTGCGGCCACCATCGAGCAGTGGATCCAACGAACATAATCTGGAATTGATACGAAGTCCCACCAACGGCATATCCTGATGATAAAAAGCAACGTGCAGGTCGGTACGATCGTCGGTAACTGCTTCTAAATTGAAAATCTTCACGGCATCCAAAAAGTCTTCCACACCTTCGGGAGCCTCCACTTCATTCTCGTGAACGGCAGCCAAAGCCTCGCGGACAAGCAAGGCAACGGTGGCAAAATCGGCACGCGGAATGCGTACGTCCATGTCAGTTCCTTGAATATGCACCTCGTCTTGGCAAATCAGGTAACGGCGTTCTCCATCGTGTTCCTGTCGGCGTACCAAGGCAACAGGCAACCAGTCGCCTTCAGTTCCTTCGGCTGTTCCTGCCGCTATGCCGCCTTGTGCCAGGATGGTGAAGAAAGTATATAGCTCGCTCCATTCTCTTCGTGTAGCTGTCATCATTGTTCTTGTTTTTTGTCTTGGTTCGTATAAACAATTAATACTCTATCAAAATATGCTGCAAAGATAGTGAAAGGTGAGAGCAATAGAAAATACTGAAAACAAAGTTTTCGAAGTATTTTATTGCCGAGCCGCCTCCTATCTTATACAAAGATAGCGAAAGCCGAGAGAAATGAGAACGCCAAAAACGAAAGTTTTTGAAGCGGGAGCATTTCCGAGGCGCATCCTATCTTATACAAAGATAGTAAAAGACAAGGAGAATAAAAACACTTTGAAAACTTTGTTTTCGTATTTGTATTGTCAAGCTGTCTCCTACTACATTACAAAGATAATTTAATCATAAGAAAAATCAATCTATAGCTGCGTAAAGTACAGATATTTGCACGCACTTTCGTTTCTTTGTCTTATCTTTGTATATGATAAGATACGGAACATACTAAGAACTGAAAACAGAAACAATATGCGATTAGATAAGATTTCAATAGCAAATATGCGTCTTATTAGGTGAAGATGCAAAAGAAATAAATATCAATCCTGCAAAAAATGTTTTCTATGAGGAAAATAAACAAGTCCGGGATTATCCCCTTGACGCTACAGAATGCACCTGTTCCCAACGCTCCGGATCAAGTAAAGGCATCTATTTATAAAGCAGAAGATATCTCTTGGAAGATCAATTTTGTCAATGTGCTTATTGTGAAAGCCGTATTACAAAAGAATATAATGATGTAGAACATTATCGTCCTAAGTCTATCTATTACTGGTTAGGACTCGGGGATATTGCCGAACACCTGAACATCAAGCAAACGAATCGTAATTAAAAGAATAACCAAATATAACCTGGAGGAATATATATGATTACCATAAAAGAACTTTATAGGATTGGACAAGGTCCATCGAGCAGCCATACCATGGGACCGAGAAAGGCTGCAGAACAGTTTATCGAAAAACATGCAGAGGCCGCCCGCTTCGAAGTAACTCTCTACGGAAGTCTGGCTGCCACAGGAAAAGGACATATGACGGATGTGGCTATCCTGGATGTTTTGGGAGAAGACCGTACCACGATTGTATGGGAACCGAAGATTTTTCTGCCTTTCCATCCTAACGGTATGACTTTCCGCGCTTTTGATGCCGAAGGAAACAGCAGCGAACCGTGGACCGTATTCAGCGTAGGCGGTGGCGCTCTGGCCGAAGAAGGCGAAAAGCAACCGGATTTTCCGGAAATTTATGAAATGAACTCGGCCACAGAAATCATGAACTGGTGCATCAGCACCGGCAAGAGTTACTGGGAGTATGTGCATGAGTGTGAAGACGAAGATGTGTGGGATTATCTGCACGAGGTGTGGCAGGTTATGAAACAGTCGGTAGAAAGCGGGTTGGACAAGGAGGAAGTATTGCCCGGACCACTGAACCTGCGCCGAAAGGCGGCTTCGTATTTTGTACGGGCCGGCGGATATCAGTCGTCGATGAAAACACGCGGACTGATTTTTGCCTATGCTCTGGCGGTGAGTGAAGAGAATGCGGGTGGAGGTATTATCGTGACAGCTCCTACTTGTGGCTCGTGCGGTGTGCTGCCGGGTGTGCTCTATCATCTGTACAAATCACGCGACATCAGCGAGAAACGCATCATCCGTGCTTTGGCTACTGCCGGCTTGTTTGGCAATATCGTGAAAAAGAATGCTTCGATATCGGGTGCTGAAGTGGGATGTCAGGGCGAAGTGGGCGTGGCTTGTGCCATGGCTGCCGCTGCTGCCAACCAACTGTTCGGTGGTAGCCCGGGACAGATTGAGTATGCTGCTGAAATGGGATTGGAGCATCATCTGGGACTGACTTGCGAC
>Mack_p1__coassemble_1820_pt1 | contig 8750 bp, 6 predicted proteins | sample Mack_p1__metabat2_low_PE_008 | metagenome-assembled genome bin Mack_p1
CGTCTGTCGTTCTGTCGTACTGACTTAATGAATTACTGACTTACCGAGTGAATAATGTCAGGCATTCAGCTACGAGAAGTATTCGGATTTGGATATACCATTGGTATTCAGCGAGAAGAAGATGCTTGTTTTCTCTTTTCGCAGGTACAGTCTTTTAAGAACGGTATTGCGTACCCGTTCCGTTCCGAATGTGCCGATATGGAAAGCGAGGGCAACTAACGCTTCTAGGTTGTAAACCTCCATACAGCAATTATCGGATACCCGTATGCTTCGCCTTATCCCGTATACCCTTAAAATTCCGCTCTTGCAAAGAGCCTTCAGCCCTGCACGGAATGTCGGGGCGGTTACATTGAACAACTCGCAGAGTTCCCATTCGCTCATGGCGGATGCCTGTATATCGGTCGGCAGGACTACTTTGCTGTACTCGTTTATGCTGATGATGTTCCTTTCTTCTTTCATTACCGTTTGATTTAGTGTTATTAGATGACACTGCAAATGCTTTTCTCCATATCTCCCAATTTGTCTGATAGTTGTTCCAAGTCCTGACTAATCTTTTGGGCGGTTATCTTCGCATAGATTTGGGTCATTTTTATGTTGGTATGTCCCAACAGTCTGCTGACGGTTTCAATGGGTACTCCGTTGGATAGCAGAATGGTGGTTGCTGCCGAATGCCGGGCCACATGATAGGTAAGGTGTGTTTTTATACCGCACAACTTGGCTATGGCTTTCAGAATCTTGTTGCAGGTCGTGTTGCTCGGCATGGGGAATACCTTGTTGTCTCTTGTCATGCCTTTGTATTTCTCAATGATACGTTTAGGCACATCCAACAGACGGATATTAGATTCGGTGTTGGTCTTCTTTCTTCGGGTGATAATCCAAAGGTTGCCGTCAAAGAATGTCTGCAAATTGTCATTGATAAGGTTCTTTACATCTGAGTATGCCAAGCCTGTAAATGTGGAGAACAGGAACAAGTCCCTGACAAGTTCGTGTGTCTTGTCGGGCATTTCGGTATTCATCATGGTGTGTATCTCCTCTTTGGTGACATAACCCCTGTCCACGCTTTCGGGAGAGTTGATGTACCCTGCAAAGGGATTGAAAGGCAGACGACCGTCATTCCTCGCTATGGAAACGATGTGTTTCAACACAATCATATAGCCCCACACGGTATTGGTGCGGCATTTCTTCTCCGTTCTAAGGAAATACTCGAAGTCGTTGATAAATGTGAGGTTCAATTCTTTAAGGGGAATGTCGTTCCGCTTGTAGGTGTGCGGAAGAAACTCGCAGAGATGCTTATAAACGGTTTTGTAGCGTTGGAATGTCCCTTGTGCCTTGCTGTGCCCGACTTTCTTGGCAAACTCGCTATTGTGCCGGTCAAAGAGTTTCAACAGAGTTTCCTGCTTGACACCGATACCGAGATAGGCATCTTTGAGTTTGGCGGCAGTGACATATCCGTCCGTCTGCATCAGTTCCTGATAACGGCGGTTTATCTCCACACGGATTTTATCAACAGCAATGTTGATTCGCTGCGCTTCGGCACTCTTGCCCGAAGCACGATTGTTCTTCACGTCCCACAACCGCAAGGGAACATCCATCTTGCAGCTGAACTGCTTGATTTCTCCGTCAACGGTAAGACGGCACATCAAAGGCAGGTTGCCGTTGGGCTTTTCTCTACCTTTCTTCACGTAGAATAAGATCTTAAAAGTACTTCTCATAACTCACTCTTTTGGGGTTACAAAATTAGTTTATAGTGAGTAACCGACAGATACGACAGATGACGCCAAACGATGAAATCTTTCGGTTTCGCAAGAATTTTTCATCATCACACGGGTAATGATAAAGTAACTGAACTTTTGCGCTGTTTGGCTATATTGTGGTTCTCTTTGGCTTTTTGCCGAGAGAACCACAATATAGCGTAACGAACGCTTTCTCAGTCTGTTCGCTACGCTTTTCTCAATTTTGCTTTCTCGCTATGAGTTTATTTTAAAATGAAATAAAGAGAGTTTTGGCATCATGCAAATATCATTATAACAGATTCATATTATAAAAAGACAAGCGATGCAACGTGATATAGTAAAATAGAATCTTTTTCCTTGAATATTCAAGATTTGGAAGTAGGGTATTAAAAGGATAGTTTGGTAGTTTTTTACAAACCTTAGATTGCGAATAACATGAAACGAGTAATACAATATTTAGACGAACAGGGAATAAAACATATAAATGAAGGAGGTTTTTTATCATTCCGCTATCATGAAATCAATTTTTTGTATTTAAAGGATGAGCGTGACGAAGATTTTTATAGTATGTATGTTCCCGGAATTTGGAAAGTAGACAACGCATCCAAATTTCGTGTATTAGAAGTGATAAATGGAATCAACAATCAGTTGAAGATTGTCAAGATGGTGGTCAACGGTGATTATGTTTGGGCCGGTATAGAGCAGAAATTTATAGCCGGAGCCGATTGGGACGAGATGATGACCTATTCGATAGATATTCTGTGTCTGGCCTATCATTTGTTTCACGACCGATGGAGTCAGGCAGTCGCTTTAAATTAACAGGAATCCCCCTGACGGAAAAATTCGTCAGGGGGATTGGTCTTATTTTTTTGCTGCGGTTTGCACCACGGTAACTTCTGTTTTTGTTTCGTTTATGCCTGTCAGTATGATGGTAGCACGGCGGCTGTTTTTTTCCGTATTTTCATCCATATTCAAGCGCACGATATGTTTTCCTTTCTTGCCCGATTCTGTGCCGAGACGCAACCAAGGAGTGTTTTCTGCATCTTTTACCTTCAAGTTCCAGTCAGCATAAGTTGTAAAGATAAGGCTGTCTGCCTTACAGGTTGCCGAGTCGGTCAGCTCCAGTTTGAACTCTCTTCTTTTTGGACGTTCAAAGTTGTGGAAATGCATTTGTTTGTAAGTCGCGGAGAAAACGGTTCCATACGATTTCACGTTGAACATCACCTGGCGGATGGTGTCGGTAGCATTGGTCGTGAAGGTAAATGGAATGCACTTGCGCATATAGTGGTCTTTTTGTACTATGCCGGCTTTGTCTTCGGGATTGAAGGCAACCGCCAGTTTGTCATCATTCGGAAGATTGCCATAGACCGTATCCATAGTCCATGAGTCAAAAGTAACAAAAACAAGAGAATCCAGGGTTTGGTCTGCATAAAGCGATTTGACACCTCCCTTTGGATAGAGAATCTCTGTGTAGTGTTCTCCGTTGTCCTCAAAGCAGGAAGTAAGAGAAAGGCTTAGCCCTAAAGTGCAGAGTGCAAACAGATTTAGTTTTTTCTTCATATTCTATAATAATGATTGATTTCGTTCGCAAAGATACGTAATATTTTTCTTCTTTCCACCATAAAAATACACTATTGAATGATAAGAAAAACAATCGGATTTGCTCTTGTACGTCATTTTTTTGTACCGCTCTGTTAACAGATGATAATTTTTAAAATCTGTATTAAACCATTAACGGGTAACAAAGTCTTTATTTATATCCAAAACTTATCTACGATGAATAAAAAACTAAAATGGCTCTTGGTGTCGATTCTTGCAGCAGGAGTTGTCGGGTGGGGTATTTATTCCCAAATGCCTCGAAAAAATACCGAACTGACCGATGCGGATGCGGTGATGCAGAAGCAAAAGAAAACAAAGAGTAAGCTTAACGTCAATGCTTTGGTACTGAAGTCGGGCAGGATTACCGATGAAATTCAGGTAACGGGATTGCTTTTGCCGGATGAAGAGGTTGATCTTTCGTTCGAAACTTCGGGCAAGGTTGTGGCCATCAATTTCAAGGAAGGCGCTCATGTGGCGAAAGGGGAATTATTGGCCAAGGTAAACGACCGTCAGTTGCAGGCAGAATTAAAAAGACTTACGGCACAGGAAAAACTGGCCGTCGACCGTGTGTATCGTCAGCGGGCCTTGCTGCAGAAAGATGCGGTCAGTCAGGAGGCATACGAACAGGTCAAGACAGAGTATGCAACACTGCAGGCTGAGATTGATGCGGTGCGGGCACGTATAGAGCAAACCGAACTGGTGGCTCCTTTCGACGGGATTATCGGTCTGCGCCAAATAAGTGTCGGTGCTTATGCCTCGCCTTCAACGGTGGTGAGCAAGCTGACGCGTATTTCGCCATTGAAAGTAGAGTTTTCTGTTCCCGAACGATATGCCCGCGATGTCAAACAAGGTTTGGCTTTGGATTTTAAGGTGGACGGTCACTTGGAACCTTTCCGTGCCAAAGTGTATGCCAAAGAATCTTCTATCGATCCCAAAACGCATACTTTGGCCGTGCGTGCCTTGTATCCCAATGCCAAGGGGCAGCTCACTCCCGGCCGTTATGCCAGCATCAAGCTCATGAAAGAAGAAATCAACAACGCCCTGGCTATTCCTGCTGAGGCGATTGTGCCCGAGATGGGAAAGGACAAGGTGTTTTTGTATAAGTCGGGCCTGGCCCAGCCGGTGGAGATTAAAACCGGCTTGCGTAATGAGTCGCAGGTGCAGGTTGTGCAGGGATTGCAAGTGGGGGATACTCTGATTGTTTCCGGAACCCTGCAGTTGCGCATGGATTTGCCGGTGGTATTGGATCATGTAAACTAAAGATTTTGGCTTATGAATATATCCGAACTTAGTATCCGCCGTCCGGTACTGGCCACCGTACTCACCATCATCATTCTGTTGTTTGGTGTTATTGGCTATATGTATCTGGGTGTGCGCGAATATCCCTCAGTGGATAATCCCATCATATCTGTCACCTGTTCCTATCCGGGTGCCAATGCCGATGTGATTGAGAATCAGATAACCGAACCGCTGGAGCAGAATATCAACGGAATTCCGGGTATTCGTTCCTTGTCCAGTGTGAGCCAACAAGGAAGCAGCCGCATCACGGTAGAATTCGAACTGTCTGTCGATTTGGAAACGGCAGCCAATGATGTGCGCGATAAAGTGTCGCGTGCCCAGCGTTATCTTCCCGACGATTGCGATCCTCCCACCGTGTCGAAAGCCGATGCCGATGCTTCGCCCATTTTGATGGTTGCTTTGCAGAGCAAGAAGCGTTCGTTGCTTGAATTGAGCGAGATAGCCGACCTGACGGTAAAGGAACAGTTGCAAACAATCCCCGATGTGAGTGGCGTGTCCATTTGGGGTGAGAAGAAATATTCCATGCGTCTGTGGCTCGACCCTTTGAAAATGGCTGGTTTGGGTGTGACCCCTATGGACATCCGCAATGCCATCAATAAAGAAAACGTAGAACTGCCTTCGGGAAGTATTGAAGGCAACACGGTGGAGCTGTCTATCCGTACGATGGGACTGATGGACAATGCGCAGATGTTCAATAATCTGATTGTAAAGAAAGACGGCAACCGCATTATCCGTTTCAGTGATGTGGGGCGCGCCGAGGTAGGTGCAGCAGACATCAAGAGTTATATGAAAATGAATGGAGTTCCGATGGTAGGTATTGTGGTAGTACCTCAGCCCGGAGCCAATCATATCAATATTGCCGACGAGGTGTACAAACGTATGAAGCAGATGAAGAAAGACCTGCCCGAGGACGTAACCTATTCCTATGGTTTTGACTCCACCAAGTTTATCCGCGCTTCCATCAACGAAGTGAAGCAGACGGTGTACGAGGCATTTGTGCTGGTGATTATCATTATCTTCTTGTTTTTGCGCGACTGGCGTGTCACACTGGTGCCCTGTATTGTCATTCCCGTGTCGCTTATCGGCTCTTTCTTTGTGATGTATGTTGCCGGTTTCTCCATCAACGTACTTACCATGTTGGCCATAGTACTGGCTGTGGGTTTGGTGGTAGACGATGCCATCGTGATGACCGAGAATATCTATATTCGTATTGAGCGGGGCATGCGTCCCAAGGCAGCCGGAATAGAAGGAGCCAAAGAAATTTTCTTTGCCGTGATTTCTACGACTGTCACGCTGGTGGCTGTATTCTTTCCGATTGTGTTCATGGAAGGATCCACCGGACGTTTGTTTCGTGAGTTCAGTATGGTGATATCCGGTTCCATCATTATTTCCTCAATTGCCGCCTTGACATTTACACCGATGCTCGCCACCAAGATTCTGGTTCGCAAGGAGCAAAAAGGTTGGTTTTACCGTAAGACAGAACCCTTCTTCGAGGGGCTGAACCGTTTGTATAGCCGTTCCTTGTCGTGGGTGTTGGCACATCGTGTGTGGACTTTGCCGTTTATGGCGCTTATGTTTGCACTGATTTTCTGGCTGTGGAATACGATACCCGCTGAGATGGCTCCGCTTGAGGACCGTTCCAAGATTACGGTACGCACTATGGGTGCCGAGGGGGTTACGTATGAATACATGCGCGACTATACCGAGGACATTAATGCTTTAGTAGACTCTTTGGTGCCCGATGCCGAGGCAGTTACGGCCCGTGTGTCCAGCGGAAGCGGAAATGTGCAGATTACGCTCAAGGACATGGCCGACCGAAACTATAGTCAGATGGATGTGGCAGAAAAACTCTCGAAGGCTGTGCGCCGGAAGACCAAGGCAAGGGCTTTTGTTCAGCAGCAAAGTTCTTTCGGCGGGCGTCGTGGAGGTATGCCGGTGCAGTATGTACTGCAAGCCACCAATATAGAAAAACTCGAAGAGGTGCTGCCCAAGTTCATGACCAAAGTCTACGAGAACCCAACTTTCCAGATGGCAGACGTCGATTTGAAGTTCAGCAAACCCGAGGCGCGCATCGTGATGAACCGCGACAAGGCCAATGTGATGGGTGTCAGCACCAAGGAACTGTCGCAGACGTTGCAGTATGGATTGAGCGGACAGCGTATGGGTTATTTCTACATGAACGGCAAGCAATATGAAATATTGGGTGAAATCAACCGCCAGCAACGCAACAAACCATCCGACTTGCGCTCCATTTATTTGCGCAGCGATGATGGTAACATGGTGCAGATGGACAACCTGATCGAGATGGAAAGCAGTATTTCTCCACCCAAACTCTATCGCTATAACCGTTTTGTCTCTGCCACCGTTTCAGCCGGACTGGCCGAAGGAAAGACCTTGGGACAGGGATTGGATGAGATGGACAAGATTGCCAAAGAAGTGCTCGACGACACTTTCCGCACCTCGCTTACCGGCGACTCCAAGGAATATCGGGAGAGTTCGTCCAGTCTGATGTTTGCTTTCGTTCTGGCCCTGGCCTTGATCTATCTGATTCTGGCGGCACAGTTTGAGAGTTTCAAAGACCCGCTCATCATCATGCTTACCGTGCCTTTGGCCATTGCCGGAGCCCTTGTCTTTATGTATTTCAACGACATCACGATGAACATATTCAGCCAGATTGGTATCATCATGCTCATCGGCCTGGTAGCAAAGAACGGAATCCTAATTGTGGAGTTTGCCAATCAGAAACAAGAAACCGGAATAGACAAGTGGCAAGCCATACAAGATGCCGCTTTGCAGCGTCTGCGTCCGATTCTGATGACCAGTGCTTCTACCATTCTGGGCTTGATTCCCCTGGCTTTTGCCAAAGGCGAAGGATGCAATCAGCGAATAGCCATGGGCGTGGCTGTAGTGGGTGGAATGCTTGTGTCTACCATCCTCACCATGTATGTGGTGCCTGCTATTTACAGCTATATATCTACAAACCGATTGAATAAAGAAGAAAAAGCATGAAAAGAATAATCATCTGTTGTGCGGTGGCATGGGCTGCCGCAGGAGCCAGAGCCCAAGAGTCTCTGCCGGTTTATTCCCTGCAACGGTGTTTGGAAATCGGATTGGAGAACAATTATGACGTGCGTTTGGTAAAGATTGACGAGAAAATCAGCGAGCAGAATGCCACTAAGGCGAATGCCGGCATGCTGCCCACGGTAGACCTGAGCGGAAACTATCAGGGAGATTGGGGCGGAGGCCGCAGCGAAGACCGTCTTTCGGGAACCGTCTCACATCAGCACAGTGCCTATGACCAGGGTGTTAATCTCGGTCTGAATGCCAGTTGGACAATTTTTGACGGGTTCAATTTGCTGACCAACTACAAACAGTTGCAGTTGTTGCAGCAGCAAGGCGAGCTGAATACACGCATTGCCATGGAGGACTTTATCGCTTCGCTGGTGGCGGAGTATTATAACTTCATACAGCAAAAGATTCGTCTGAAGAACTTTCATTACACCATGAAACTGTCCAAGGAGCGAGTCCGCTTGGTTGAGGCTCGTTTCAATATCGGCTCGTTTTCGGGATTGGACTACCAACAGGCAAAAGTGGATTTTAATGCCGACAGTGCCCAATATATGAAACAGCAGGAGGCGCTGGTTACTTCAAAAATCCGTTTGAACGAACTGATGGCCAATACTCATGTCGACCAATGGTTTGCCTTGGAGGATTCGCTCATCAATCTCGATGCCACATTGGACTATGATGCTTTGTGGCAAGCTACGCTGATGGCTAATACATCTTTGCTTAAGGCTGCGCAGAATACCCGACTCTCTGAGATGGATCTCAAGAAGGCTCTTTCGCGCAACTATCCCTATGTAAAGCTGAATGCGGGTTATGGTTATACGTTCAACAAATACGGTTTGTCGTCCACCCGGATGCGCGACAACTGGGGATTGAATGCCGGAATTACGGTAGGAATCAATCTCTTTGACGGAAGCAAGCGCACCAAGCAACGCAATGCTCGTCTGCAACTTGAGGGCCGGAAACTTGAAAAGGAGCAATTGGAGCTGGCTTTGAAATCAGACATGAACACGCTGTGGGAAGCCTATCAGAACAATTTGCGCATGCTGCAGT
>Mack_p1__coassemble_1837_pt1 | contig 8653 bp, 8 predicted proteins | sample Mack_p1__metabat2_low_PE_008 | metagenome-assembled genome bin Mack_p1
CGCTTCACGCTCATGGGACAAAATGCCGACGAATACCCAATGGAAGCAGAAGAAGCCTATGACAACCAGCTGATGATTTCAGCAAATTCATTGCTGAATGGCATTAATTATTGTCTGTTCTCTACGGCAGATGATGAATTGCGCCCTATCATGAACGGTATCTATCTCGACATAACTACTCAAGACGTAACTTTCGTTGCGTCGGACGGACAGAAATTAGTGCGTAACAAGGTTTTGAACGCACACGCAGAAACAAACTGTGCCTTCATCCTTCCCAAAAAACCGGCAACATTGCTCAAGAGCATTCTTCCAAAAGAAGCAAGCGATGTTGAAATCAAATTCTGCGACAAGAAAGCTGTGTTTAACATGAACGAGTATACACTTACTTGCCGACTTATCGAAGGAAGATATCCAAACTACAACATGGTTATTCCAAAAAACAATCCTTATTCGGCCATTGTAGACCGCTTAAATCTGTTGGGTGCACTGAAACGCGTACTCGTTTTTTGCAGCCAAAGCAGTAACCTTGTTAAATTTCACTTGCAGAACAACACACTAACCATCTCGGGACAGGATGTGGACTTCTCTACCTCTGCCGAAGAAAAAATTGCGTGTTCGTATAACGAAAATCCTTTCAAGATTGGTTTTAATGGTGCCTATCTGTACGACATATTGAATAATCTGAATTGTACTGATGTAACCATTGAACTGGCAGATCCAAGCCGTGCCGGTGTGGTAGTACCTACCGAACAAGAAGAAAACGAGGATACACTTATGTTGCTCGTACCTCTAATGCTTAACGAATAAAAAACATCGTCATCATGAAGTTGAACCTTAAAAACCCATTAGTATTTTTTGACCTGGAGACCACAGGAATCAATATTACAACAGACCGCATTGTTGAACTCTGTTATATAAAGGTATATCCCAACGGTAATGAAGAGTCAAAGAGCATGCGCATCAATCCTGAGATGCACATACCAGAAGCTTCTTCTGCCATCCACGGCATCTACGACCAGGATGTTGCCGACTGCCCTACTTTCAAGCAAGTGGCACAAGATTTGGCAAATACCATCGAAGGATGCGACTTGGCTGGATTTAACTCCAACCGCTTTGACATTCCTATGCTCGCCGAAGAATTCCTGCGCGCGGACATCAATATCGACATGACACGGAGAAAATTCATCGATGTTCAGAACATCTACCACAAGCTCGAAAAACGTACGCTCTCGGCAGCTTATAAGTTCTATTGCGGCAAGGACTTGGAAAATGCACATTCGGCACTTGCTGATACACAAGCAACTTATGAAGTGCTCAAGGCGCAATTGGACAAATACCCCAATGACTTGCAGAATGACATGCAATTCCTGGCAGACTTTTCCAAGATGTCGGACAATGTAGATTTCGCCGGACGAATTGTATATAACCAGGAGAGAGTGGAAGTATTTAATTTTGGAAAATACAAAGGAATGCCGGTTGTGGAAGTACTGAAGAAGGATCCGGGATATTATGGGTGGATTATGCAAGGAGACTTCACCCGCAATACGAAACAAGTCCTGACTCAAATCAAACTTAGAGGTATATAGTATTTAGCTTACCCAGAAAATCTTTCTTTTGTCTGTAACCCCAAAAACAGACAAAAGAAAGATTCATTAATTTAAATCGTATAGCATGCTTAAAGGTAAAAAAATAGTTCTCGGTATCACGGGCAGTATCGCTGCTTATAAATCATGCCTGCTCATCCGTAGCCTAATCAAAAAAGGTGCCGAAGTTCAGGTTGTCATCACGCCTGCCGGAAAAGAGTTTATCACTCCCATCACTTTGTCGGCCCTGACCAGCAAACCGGTCATCAGCGAGTTCTTTTCACAAAGAGACGGCACATGGCACAGTCATGTTTCGCTCGGATTGTGGGCAGATGCCATGGTCATTGCGCCTGCCACTGCATCATCTATTGGAAAAATGGCGCATGGTATAGCAGACAATATGCTCATTACCACCTACCTGTCTATGAAAGCACCCGTATTTGTAGCCCCAGCCATGGACCTGGATATGTTTGCCCATCCGAGCACACAAAAAAATCTGGAGATTCTCCAATCGTATGGCAACCATATCATTGAACCAACAAGCGGGGAACTGGCAAGCCACCTCGAAGGAAAAGGCAGGATGGAAGAACCTGAAAAAATTGTGGCTGTATTGGAACGCTACTTTGCCGGCAAGCAGGACTTAAAGGATAAAAACATTCTTATTACCGCAGGTCCTACTTACGAAAAAATTGATCCGGTGCGTTTTATCGGTAACTATTCTTCCGGTAAGATGGGATTCTCGCTGGCAGAAGAATGTGCCGAACGCGGAGCTACTGTCACTTTAGTTTGCGGTCCAACTTCCCTTTCTGCTCACCACCCTAACATCAAACGCATCAACATAGAATCGGCAGCTCAAATGTACGAACAGGCTGTAGCAAACTTCACTCATGCAGATGCCGCGATTTTATGTGCGGCTGTAGCTGATTTCACTTCCGACGTACAGGCTGAAAATAAAATAAAACGCGAAGGAAATGAACTGACCCTGCATTTAAAACCAACAAAAGACATTGCAAAAGAATTAGGAAAACTGAAATCAGCAAACCAGGTATTGGTGGGATTTGCGCTCGAAACATGCAATGAGGTACAAAATGCACAAGGAAAGCTCAAACGAAAGAACCTGGACTTCATCGTATTGAATTCACTTAATGATGCAGGGGCCGGATTCAGACATGACACAAATAAAATCTCAATCATAACGTCAAGCGAGCAAAAAAATTTCCCCTTGAAAAGCAAAACAGAAGTAGCCAAGGATATCATCGACCAACTGAGCTCACTTCTCTAAACGAACCAGTCTATTGAAATGCAAACGGATCTTATGAATATCAGTAAATGGATTAAAGGCACCGGAATTATTTTGGCTTTCTGTGTTACACCTCATGACAGCCTTGCACAGGAGCTGAATGCACGCATCAATATCAATCATTCGCAGGTATCTACAACAAGAACCTCTGTGTTTGAAACCCTCGAGAAGAATCTTACGAGATTTATGAACGAGCGCCAGTGGACAGGGATGAAGTATCAACAGCACGAAAGGATTAACTGTACGTTCAGCATCACCATCACAAAGTATAAAGAAGAAGAAAATCACTTTACAGCTCAAGTACAAGTCCAAAGCACCCGTCCGGTATTCAACTCAAACTACACCACGACCGTGTTCAGCATCAAGGACGGCAAATTCAACTTTACATTCCAAGAGTTTGACCAGCTGAATTTTATGCCCGAACAGATTGACAACAACCTGACGGCCATGATGGCTTATTATGCCTATCTGATTATTGGTATGGACATGGACTCCATGGCACCGCTCGGTGGAACAGAAGTGCTTCATCTGGCAGAAAATATTGTAACCGGTGCACAAAACCTGGGCTTTGAAGGATGGAAAGCTTATGATGACAACAGAAACCGCTTTGCCATCATTCACGATTATCTGGATGGAGGAATGGAACCATTCCGACAAATGCAATACCAGTATTATCGCAACGGGCTGGATATCATGAGCGAACAGGTAGAGCAAGGACGTTCTGCCGTGGCCGAAGCGCTTAATATGCTGCAAAAAGCCCACGAAAACAAGACTCTGAGCCAGCTTCCACAGATATTCACGGATTACAAGCGTGACGAAATAGTAAATATATTCTCCAAAAAGGGAACACCCGAACAAAAGGAAAAGGTATATGATATCGTATTTGGTATCAATGCATCACAAAGTAATTATTGGGATAAAATCAAACAATAAGCTATGCTGAAATCATTATTTATCCAAAATTATGCCTTAATCGATACGCTCAGCATTGATTTCGAGCGTGGTTTCTCGGTTATTACCGGTGAAACAGGAGCCGGAAAATCAATTATTCTGGGAGCAATCAATCTGCTGTTGGGACAAAGAGCCGAGAGTAAGTTCATTAAGAAAAACGCATCCAAGTGTACCATTGAGGCAATCTTCGACTTGTCAAGATATGGTATGGAGGCCTTTTTCGAACGAAATGATCTTGACTTCGACGGCGAATGTATCATACGGCGGGAGATTGCCGCGTCCGGCAAAAGCAGAACCTTCATCAATGACTCGCCCGTCCCTCTGGCACAACTCAAAGAATTGGGAGAAACGCTTATCGATATTCATTCGCAACATCAGAACCTGCTCCTCAACAAGGAGAATTTTCAGATGAATGTGGTGGATATCATTGCCAACAATAAAGCAGATCAGGCAATTTACTCCGAACGATACAAACGATACCGATCGCTATGCAACCAACATAAAAAAGCTATTGAAGAAGCCAACAAGAATAAAGCCGAGGAAGACTATATACGATTTCAGCTGCAACAGCTGGAAACCGCGCAATTGCAAAACGGAGAGCAGAAAGAACTCGAAACCGAAGCCGAAATCCTGGAACATGCAGAAGAAATCAAACAGGCACTTTATCGTGTGGATGCCAAGTTGAATCAGGAGGAAGAGGGAGTCGTATCGCTCTTGCGCGATTGTCAGCATGCACTGCAGAGCCTCACAGACATGTATATCCCTGCAGAAGAAATGGCAGAAAGACTACAAAGCTGCTATATAGAAATCAAAGACCTGGCCAAGGATATTGCTTCTGAGGCTGAACAGATTGAATATAATCCGGAACGGCTGAATTATGTAAACGAACGGTTGAACACCATTTATTCACTGCAGCAAAAGCATCATGTAGAATCTCTCGAAGCACTGATCCAACTGCAGGATGAATATGCACGCCAACTGGACAGTATTGAAAACAGTGATGCAAATATCCAGCAGCTCGAAATAGAAATGAATCACGCACTGGAGCAGGTGATAGAGCAAGCTGCCGTTCTGACACAACAAAGAAAACAGGCTGCGGCTAACATAGAAAAGCAAATGCAAGAGCTACTCATCCCTCTGGGCATTCCAAATGTACGCTTCGCCATCAGACTTACTTCGAAGGAAGAACCCGATGACAAGGGTATGGACAAAATAGATTTTCTGTTCAGTGCCAATAAGAACGGCGAACTGCAACCTGTTGCTCAAGTTGCTTCCGGAGGAGAAATTGCACGGGTAATGCTCTCACTAAAGGCGCTTATCTCGGGAGCAGTCAAACTGCCCACCATCATCTTTGACGAAATCGATACCGGAGTTTCCGGATGTATTGCTGAAAAAATGGCACATATCATGCAAGAAATGGGAGACAATAACCGCCAGGTAATCAGCATCACGCATCTGCCTCAGATTGCCGCTTTGGGAACTACTCACTACAAAGTATACAAAGAAGACGACGACCAAGGTACAACAAGCCACATCGTACGCTTGTCTCCTAAGGAAAGAGTAAAAGAAATTGCACATATGCTGAGCGGAACTACCCTCACAGATGCTGCCATTAACAATGCCAAGGAATTACTTAACTACAAATCAGAATGAGAAAACTATTTATCTGTATCTTAACAGCCAGCTGTTTCAATATGGCGCATAGCGTGCAAGCTCAAGCACCCAAATGGTACAAAAAAGCACAGAAACCTTTGCTGAGCATCATCACGTTTGATCAAAATAATGACATTTTGCATTCAGGCAACGGTTTTTTGTTGACCAGAATGGAACGGGCCTCGCAAACTATCGGCTGTTTAAGGGAGCTTACAAAGCAAAAGCTGTAGACAGCGAAGGTAAAGAGCACGAAGTAAAATGGATCTGTGGCGCTAATTCTTTATACGATGTCGTTAAATTCAGAATCATAACAGACAAACATGTACCCAGCATAATCCTGGCAGACAACCATGCCAGCAAAGGAGATGTTGTCTATCTCCTACCCTATGCCACACAAAAAAATAAAAGTTGCCGTCCGGATACCATCCTGTCCAATTCCACATTCGCCGACAAATATGCATATTATTCCTTGACAGGCACACCGAATAATCTGATGACGAATGTTCCTCTCATGAACAATAAAGGAGAGGCAATTGCTCTGTTACAAAGTTCAAGCGACGGGAAAAATAATTATGCCATCTCGGCACAATATGGATTTGACCTGACTACCAATGCCTTGTCGAGCACGGACAACGACCTGAATGAAATTCATATCCCTAAGTTGCTGCCGCAAAACGAACAGGATGCCACAACCTTCTTGTTCTTGGCCAATTCAAACGATAGTGTTCTCTATGCAGATTATTTGTCTCAGTTTATCCATCAATTCCCAAAAAACCACAATGGATACACTGCAGCTGCAGAATTTTATGTCAAAAATAACAACTTTGAATCAGCAAACAAAATTCTGTCGCAAGGCTTAGAATCAGTAAGTCAGAAAGACCAGTTACACTATGCTTGGAGCAGACTCATCTACAACTTATGTGTCAGTGGCAGCACCAACGCTTATGCTGATTGGAACATGCAACGCGCTTGGGCAGAAGCCCAAAAAGCATATCAAATAAACAATTTGCCCATCTATTTGGTGCAAGAAGGCAACTGTTTGTATGCTTTGGGTAAATACCAGGATGCCTGTGACACATACTTGAGCGTTAGCAACACAAGTTTGAAATCGAGCGACATCTATTTATATGCAGCCCAATGCAAAAAAATGCTTCAGGCTCCGTCCGACGAAATTCTTGCCCTGCAAGACTCTGCGCTAAACATGCATCAAAAGCCATACAAACCCGAAGTGGCGCCCATCTTGTTGGCAAGGGCAAATACCTATATGGATAGAAAGGAATATAAAAAAGCAGTGTTGGACTTGAATGACTATGAGTCATTGAATTTGGGACAGCTTAACGCAAATTTTTACTATCTTCGGGCACAGGCAGAACAACATGGAAAGATGTATGAGATGGCCGTTACGGACATAAACAAGGCTACCCGACTGGAACCCAACAACCCGGTATTATGGGCACAAAAAGCATCCATGCTCTATACCGTAGGTTTGATTGATGAAGCTATTACGGCAGCAAAAGAAAGCATTAAATTAAGTCCGGAATTTCCAGATGCACACAGAATATTAGGTGTTTGTTTGGTACAGAACAATCAGAAAGAAGCTGGACTGTCTGCTCTCAAGAAAGCGAAGGAATTAGGTGATTCCATGGCCGAGCAACTTATCGAGAAAGCCAATTGATTTTAACTTGAATCAGAAAAGAAGAAGCAAAACAAAAGCTGTCTAACAGGTGTAATGGCTACACTCATGTTAGACAGCTTTTTTATTGAAGGTAAAAACCGTAGAATCGGAATTATTTTTTCTGCGACAGTTTTTCTAAGAAATAAACCAAGAAAAAACCTATCAGTGCCAACACAATTGCTTCTGCAAAGAATGCGTTCGGCAGTATATTCGTTTCTTTAACAAAATCCCCTGCAAGGACAATTTTCTCTTTCCATGGCCAAACTTTATTTAGCGAACCCAACATGAAACCGGTTAATAAGGCCAATGTTGAATTGCGGAAGTGTGCCAAAGCATACGACAGTACGCGAGAGAAAGCTGTAATACCAATCAAAGCACCGGCTGCAAATACTGCCAAAGTACCAAGCTTGAATTCCTTTACCGCTTCCATGATATACATATATTTACCAAGCAGCACTAAGATAAAGCTTCCGGAAATACCAGGAAGAATCATAGCACAGATGGCAATAGCGCCGCATAGAAAAATAAACGCATAGTTGTCCGGTGTTTGTGCCGGAGTGGCTACTGTAATATAAAAGGCAACAGCCACACCCACAATAAACATGGCAATAGTTCCAATACGCCATCTCTTGATGTCTTTGGAAACAAACCAAGTGGAAGCCAAAACTAAGCCAAAGAAGAAGGCCCAAACCAAAATAGGATGCGCAACGAGCAACCAAGTAATAAGCTTTGCCAGTGAAAAAACACTAATGCCTATTCCAAAAAGAATTGAACAAAGAAAATTTCCGTTTATTGCCTTCCAAAAAGCTCCAATCTTTCCGGTAAACAATAATTTCAGACTCTGTCCGTTGACACTCTTAATCGAATTGATTAACTCATCATAGATACCGACGATAAATGCAATGGTACCACCGGAAACTCCGGGTACAACATCAGCTGCTCCCATACCCATACCTTTAAGCATGAGTGTTATATAATCCTTAAACGTGCGATTCATTATAAATAGAATTAAAATTTAGCGTAGATAGAAAAACTGTACTATACATAAAAGTATAAAAGGGCGACCTGTATAAAATACAGATCACCCCTATCGTAAATCTTTAAAAGTTTTTCAAGCTTACTTTACTTTAGCAACAATAGCCTTGAATGCTTCAGGATGATTTACTGCCAAATCGGCCAAAACCTTACGGTTGATTTCGATACCGGCTTTACGCAAAGCACCCATCAACTGAGAGTATGACATACCCTCCAGACGTGCAGCTGCATTGATACGCTGAATCCACAAAGCGCGGAAGCTGCGTTTTTTGTTACGACGGTCACGGAAAGCATAAGTCAAACCTTTCTCCCAAGTATTCTTGGCAACGGTCCAAACATTCTTACGAGCTCCATAGTAACCTCTTGTTAAACCTAAAATTTTCTTTCTTTTTGCTCTAGAAGCGACATGATTTACTGATCTTGGCATAATTTTTTGTCTTTTTGAATGGTTAGCGC
>Mack_p1__coassemble_3559_pt1 | contig 5020 bp, 5 predicted proteins | sample Mack_p1__metabat2_low_PE_008 | metagenome-assembled genome bin Mack_p1
GGGGTAGCAAGTTCCCGACTCAACAGCCTCGGCCAATGTGTGAGCAAAGTCGGGATAATCGCAGCTTGCTTCGCTGTTTGTACCAAAATCCTGAAACTCGATACCCTTTTCTTGAAGATAAGTCTTGACAAACTCTTTCAATTCAAAGCCGGCATGATCTGATGCCAATCCAATTTTTTTTATTTCCATTAGAACATTGCTTTTACTTGATTATACACATTTTCTGCTGTGAAGCCCAGTTTTTCATCAAGAACCTTGTAAGGAGCAGAGAAACCGAAGCTTTCTAAACCAAACACTTTGCCATTATTGCCAACGAGACCTTGCAAAGTAACAGGCAGACCTGCAGTCAGACCGAAAATCTTGGCACCATTTGGAAGGATGCTTTCTTGATATGCTGCACTTTGAGAACGGAACAAACCTTCAGAAGGACAGCTGACAACACGAACTTTATGTCCGTCTTTACGCAACAGCTCAGCTCCTGCAACCAATGTCGCAACTTCAGAACCAGAAGCTACCAAGATTACATCTGGATTCTCGTCAGAACCTTTTACTATGTAAGCTCCATATTGTGCTTGACTGTAATCGTTACCCTCTGGTAACATCGGGACATCCTGACGTGATAAAATCAATCCGGTAGGAGAGTCATTGTTCTCCATAGCCAGTTTCCAGCAAACGGTAGTTTCTTCAACATCAGCCGGACGCAATACAAGCATGGAATTCTTTCCTGAATGATTTTTCATTTTCTCCAGGAGTCTGATTTGAGCTTCCTGTTCTACTGGTTCGTGTGTTGGTCCGTCTTCACCTACGCGGAATGCGTCGTGTGTCCAGATAAACTTGATAGGCAACTCCATCAATGCAGCCATACGGATAGCAGGCTTCATGTAATCAGAGAATACAAAGAAGGTTCCGCAACTTGAAATTACACCTCCGTGCAACATCATACCCATGCAAACACACGCCATAGTCAGTTCTGCTACACCAGCTTGCAAGAAGGCTCCGCTGAAATCGCCCTTCATAAAGATTTGTGTCTTCTTTAAGAAGCCGTCAGTTTTATCCGAATTGCACAAGTCTGCCGAAGAACAAGTCATATTCTTAACAGTATCTGCCAATACACCCAATACAACAGAAGATGCAGCACGAGTTGGTCCGTTAGGTTTCTGTTGAATGCTATTCCAATCGATAGCCGGTATTTTTCCATCAAACCAATCGTTTTGTAACTGAGCCTTTTCTGGATTTTCTTCAGCCCATTTTTTTTCTTCTGCATAACGGGCAGCCATAATCGTCTTCAGTTCTTCTGCTCGTTTTGCATATAAATCTTTTACTTCGTCGAAGATAACAAACGGGGTTTCAAGGCTGCCGCCCAAATTCAGGATTGTATTTTTGTAAGCATCACCACCTAAAGGAGCACCATGTGTTTTACAACTGCGCTCATAGGACGAGTTGTCAGCCTGACGTGCACCTTTACCCATGACACAACGTCCGATAATCAAAGTAGGACGTTCTTTTTCTGCCTTGGCTTCAGTCAGGGCTTTGCGGATTTCTTCACAATCGTTTCCGTTAATTTCGATGACATGCCATCCCCATGAACGTTACTTCATGGCAGTATCTTCTGTCATTACCTCTGCCGTTTCTGTTGAGAGCTGAATGTCGTTGGCATCGTAAAACATTACAAGATTACCCAATCCGAGGTGTCCGGCCAAGCGTCCTCCACCTTGAGAAATTTCTTCCTGTACGCCGCCATCTGAAATATACGCATAGATAGTTTCTTTATCAAAGGTAGGATTACCGGTACGTGCAGCCAGGAATTTGGCAGCAATTGCAGCTCCAATGGCGTATACGTGACCTTGTCCCAGAGGGCCCGAAGAATTCTCGATACCACGTTTAATATCCACCTCAGGATGTCCCGGAGTAGGAGATCCCCATTGGCGCAACTGTTTCAGTTCTTCCATAGAGAACTTTCCGGTAAGAGCCAACTCTGCATAAAGCATTGGTGACATGTGGCCTGGATCAAGATAGAACCGGTCACGGCCAGCCCATGTCGGATTTTCTGGATCATATTCCATAAATTCGGAATAGAGCACATTAATGAAGTCTGCGCCGCCCATAGCGCCGCCAGGATGACCAGACTTAGCTTTTTCGACCATTGCTACTGACAATATTCTGATGTTGTCTGCAGCGCGGTTCATAACCTTAATATCGTTCATTTCAAATAAAATTATATTAGAGTAAATATTATACTTATGTAATCTATATTTTAAAATTGACTTTAGATTTTCGGAACATTTCCGGATTGAAGTGATACAGATGCGCTCCTCTTTTCGACGAAGATTTGTCAATATAATCAGTTTGCTGAATAAAATTCATGTCGCTGATTTTTTTTCTAAAATTCCGTTTGTCTACCGGAGTGCTCAGTATCAGTTCATAAAGATGCTGAAACTGGCTAAGAGTAAAAAGGCTGGGTAGCATATGAAATGCAACAGGGCGGACATGAAATATCTGCCTTACTTTTTTAAGAGCCGTTTCCACTGTTTTTTTCTGCATCGAATTTAGTCTTATATCATTCAGAGATATCCAATAAAATGGGTGTGATTCTATATGCGATGCCACGAGATTATCACATTGAGTCAACACATAATAGGTTATGGTCAAGTGTGGTGTGCTTTCGAGCTCAGCAGTCAAGGAGTCTTCTGCTCCTACCTGTTGAATATAATAGTTCTTATTTTTCATCAGGCTGCACACCAAATTGCTGGCTGTCGCATACAGTGAATGTTCGACCTGCATTTTTTTCTGTGGGAAAAACACTTCCCCGGTTTCTGCACTTCGAACCAATAATTTGAGTTCACGGTCTTTATACCCAAAGAACACACAACATATAGACACCTGATAGAATGTTGAGTCGGCTGAAGTCATAGATTCCGTATTTTCGAATATCAAATTGATTATACTGCAAAGTTACAACTAATATTCATAGAATCACAAGGTTTTCATTGCTTTTTTTTGTTGGAACAGCATCATGAATACCAAAGAATGTATTTTTTTACGGATATCTTTATCGGGTCAGTTGTATGTTTTTAATTTCAAACTGATTGTTCAGTGTGGTTCTAAGTGCAATGTTTATGCTTTCTACAGTATCGCTTTTGTGTTCTGCGTATTTGAATGAGATGCTGGCTTCGTAATATACTGACTCATCGTTATATTTCTTCTTGACGCTGGTTTGTCCTATATTTGTAACGGACTGGTAGCAGTCGAGCATATAATTCATCAGAACGGTATCCGAAACGGTTACTCCTTGCTGTTTCAAGCTGTCGTACACATGACTGTTTCCTTGGTCTATTGCATCTTTCAGTTGCGTCATAATCTGGTTTACTTGTTGCAATTCGCTGTCATTGAGTGTTGTCCGTTCAATTTTTTGTTTTTCTGCAAGGGCCTGTTTTACGTATTTCCCGTTTGGATGTTTGCTCAGATAGCATATATATCCGTCGAGTGAGCCTTCTGCAAGCGCATTAAGCCATTCGAGCGAGTCTATACGTAAGTCGCATTCAAAAGCCAGGGGCGATTGAGGAAAGCGGTGCGCAAAATCTAAAAAATCCTGCACTCGGTCAGAATGTTGCAGACGTTTCCATTCTTGAAGAATGTTATGGATTTGTTTTTTGCGCAGATCCAGCATTTCCCGATATTTACTATCTGGAAAATCCGTCAGGAATCGGTTTACTTCTTCTTCAGAATAAGACGTAAGTGCTATCTGATACCGGTTGTATTCTTCCCATCGGTTTTGTTGTTCCCTGACGTAAGCCGCCAAAGAAAATCCGATGCCGGTCAATGATGCAATGACCCAAAACCCAAGCATGTATTTATTCTTCATGAATTATGGTGGGCTGTTTACAGTTTCTGCCGACTGGCAAAATTGCCGCCGGCAGAAAATTAATGTATGAATATTTTTATTTTTCCAGATTCATGCCTACTTTTATTCCGTCATAAGATCCCAACAATGACGAGATAGAGCGTATGCTGGTGCTTGATGTCTTGCTGCTGATAAGGTTTACCATGTCCAGCAATTTGTCTGCATTAAACAGAATGCTGATACCACCTTCGTTATTCTTTACGATATAGCCTTCGCTTTGCATCAAGCCTAATGTTCCGGTCATAACAAGTTTGCCGGTTTCTTGGTCAAATTCATAGGTGCCAGAAATAGTACGTCCACCCAAACCGAAGCTGCAGGTTCCGTCTTTTTCGAAAGTAACTGTAGAAGTTCCTTTTTTGATACCTATCTTACTGAACATATTGTCAATCTTACTTTCTACAGACGAAGTAATGAATTCGCCGCCAGCTTGTTTTAGCAGGTTTTCTGATTCGAATTTACATTCTGATCCCTGATACTTCCAAGTTCCAATCAGTTTCTCTTGTGAAATCTGATTGTTCTGTCCTAAGATGCTGCCCAAAACAGCACCCAGGATGCTACCTGTGGCCGAACTTGAAGATGATTGTGAGCCCAACATGCCGTTTACTACATTTCCTGCAACATTGCTCATGTTAGATGATCCGCAGCTTGTTGCCAAAGTAGCTAATGCAGCCAGTGATAATACATGTAGATAATTTTTTTTCATAATGAATAGTTTTAAAAGATTCTATTTTTTTTCTGTAAATAAATTCATGAATGCAGTAGGGAAGGGAGTTTCGAAATCCATAAATTCACCTGTACGCGGATGGGTGAAGTTCAGGCGGAAAGCATGCAAGGCAAGACGCCCGATAGGGTTCCGTCCGTTGCCATACTTTACATCTCCTGCAACAGGATAACCCAGATCGCTCATGTGAACGCGGATTTGATTTTTTCTTCCGGTCTCAAGTTTGAGTTCAACCAAAGACAAGTCGTCCGTAGTTTTCAGGCGGTGATAGTGTGTTACGGCATATTTGCCTCCGTTGTCAGTAGGGCTTGAATAGGTGACAAAAGCCTTGTTGTCTTTCAGCCACGATGCCACAGTGCCTCCTTCCTGTTCCATTTTGCCGCAGAGCACTGCCACAT
>Mack_p1__coassemble_5521_pt1 | contig 3532 bp, 3 predicted proteins | sample Mack_p1__metabat2_low_PE_008 | metagenome-assembled genome bin Mack_p1
AATGTGTCCCTCTTTGGAAATGCTTCTATTGCCGGTATGTTATCCGTGGGCATCCGTGGAAACAATTTTTTTCGGCATGACCGCTTTCGCATCAATTACCAGGCTTATATGTTTACGTTCCCAAGCTATATATGGGGCATAGGGTATAAAAGCGGCTGTGAGGATGCCAACAAGAGCAAGTATAATCGAGTGAAATTCCAAATCAGGCCGGATTTTCAGTATAAGATTTTCGACAACACGTACTTGGGAGCCGTTGTTGATGTCAGTTGGGTGAATGCCTATCGTTTTGAGCGTCCGGAGGTGATACAGGGACAAGACCCTCATATACAGAATTATGGTGTGGGTGTTAACCTGATATACGACAGCAGAGATTTTGTATTGAATGCCTATCGGGGTAATTATTTCCGCCTGGAGCAGATGTTCTATCCGTCATGGATGGGAAACAAATATTCTTTTTCCTATACTGACTTAACTTATTCTGCTTATCGGCAGGTGTGGAAAGGTGGTGTGCTGGCTATGGAATTGCATGGCTTGCTGAACTATGGCAGTGTGCCCTGGACCATGTTGGCACAGGTGGGAACCATGAATCGCATGCGCGGGTATTACGAAGGTCGTTATCGCGACAGGAATATACTCGAAGGTCAGGTTGAATTGCGCCAGCGGATAAAAGGTCGAAACGGTGTTGTGGCCTGGGTAGGTTTTGCTAATGTGTTTAAGAATTTTGATAATATCTGGTTTCGAGAGATATTGCCCAACTATGGGGTGGGTTATCGTTGGGAGTTCAAGAAACGTGTAAATGTCCGCCTCGACTTAGGCTTTACGAAAGACAAACCTAATGTGTCTTTCAATATCAATGAGGCTTTTTAGAATGGATTTTAAAATAAACGAGAATAATGAAAGGGAAAAACGTATTGTTGGCAGGAGCTTTGGTATGGTTTCCTGCCTTGTCTAACGGCCAGGTGGAGCCTATCAAATATGGTAACTTTGACCAGTGGATTGTCCGTAACGTAAAGGAAAGCAGAATCATCGGAGGAAAGACAAAAACGCTTTATGAAGTGGGGCCTAATGCCGTGTGGAATGAGAACAGGGCATATACGAACCAGGGTGGTTCGCCTTGGGCTTCGTCTAATGTTATGGCGCGGGTTGCCGGCATTACCAAAACCAATACGTCGGTATATCGCGAGAAACGCGGAAATGGCTATTGTGCCTGCCTGAAAACTCATATAGAGAAATGGGTGGTGCTGGGCATCGTGAATATCAAAGTGCTGGCCGCCGGATCTTTGTGGTTGGGTAGTGCCTTGGAACCGGTCACCGGAACTTCTAATCCAATGGGAAAATTGAATGCCGGAATCCCTTTGGCAAAACGCCCGAAAGCCGTGCGTTTTGATTATAAGGTGCGGTTGTCGGGAGAGCCCAATCGTATTCGTGAAACCGGATTTAGCCGTGTTACGAAGGTGGCAGGCATGGACATGCCGGATGTGATTTGTATCTTGCAAAAACGATGGGAAGACGCAGAGGGCAATATCTATGCCAAAAGAGTAGGTACCATGGTTCACCGTTTCTCGAAAAATACAGATTGGGTGAACGGAGCCCAGTTCCCTATACAGTACGGAAACATTTCGCATAAGAGTGGATACCATGCCTATATGGGATTGATTAAGGGAGATGAAACCAAATATGCGTTGAACAGCAAGGGAAAAAATGTTCCTATTAACGAAGTGGGATGGGCTGACGAGAACGAAACCCCTACTCACATTATCCTGCAGTTCGACTCAAGTTTCGGAGGTGCTTATGTGGGTTCGGTTGGCACAACCTTGTGGGTGGATAACGTAAGCCTGGTATATTAGTCAGTCTTCTCAGAAACGCTTATCCTTAATTTCTGTGGGCGAGGAATGCTCGCGGAAATAAAAGTATCATGAATATATAAAAAAATGAATATGAAAATAGATTCCCAAACATTCGATGGCGTAAAGACTCCCTGCTATGTTATGGAGGAACGTTTGTTGCGCCGGAACCTGATATTGATACGCGACGTTGCTGCAAAGAGCGGGGCAGAGATTATCCTGGCCTTTAAGTCGTTTGCCCTGTGGAAATCGTTTCCTGTTTTTAGAGATTATATTACGCACACAACTGCCAGCTCGTTGTATGAGGCTCGCTTGGCTGCCGAGGAGTTTGGCAGCAAGGCACATACCTACTCACCGGCTTATACCGATGAGGAGTTTCCGTCGCTGCTGGCTTGCAGTAGTCATGTCACATTTAATTCTCTGACGCAGTATCGGCATTTCTGGCCTTTGGTCAAGGCTTATAATCATCAGCATGCTCAGGATGCGGTGTCTTGTGGCTTGCGTGTCAACCCCGAATATTCGGAAATCGAAGTAGAATTGTATGATCCTTGTGCCCCGGGTTCACGTTTTGGCGTTCTTTCTGATGCGTTGGGTGATGAACTGCCCGAAGGCATTGAAGGCTTCCATTGCCATTGTCACTGCGAGAGCGATTCTACGGCTTTGGAACATACATTGGTTCATTTGGAAGCAAAATTTGGCAAATGGCTGCCTCGTCTTAAATGGCTGAATCTCGGAGGCGGACATCTGATGACACGCAAGGGATATGATGTGGAGCATCTGATTGGTTTGTTGCGTGGTTTGCAGGAACGCTATCCTAATCTGAAAATCATACTGGAGCCGGGGTCGGCTTTTGCCTGGCAGACCGGTGCCTTGGTTTCGAAGGTTGTTGATATCGTCGAGAATAAGGGTATTCGTACGGCTATACTCAATGTAAGTTTTACGTGTCACATGCCCGACTGTCTTGAGATGCCTTATCAGCCGGCCGTGCGTCATGCTGAGGCTTTGCCGGCAGATTATGTTAAGGCGGCCTCAAGCGAAGAGCACGTCTACCGCCTGGGAGGAAACAGCTGCTTGAGCGGTGATTTTATGTCATGTTGGAAATTTGATCACGAATTACAGGTAGGAGATACCATCATTTTTGAAGATATGATTCATTATACTACGGTAAAAACGAATATGTTCAACGGAATACACCATCCGTCTATTGCCATGTTGCATGAGGACGGAGAATTGGAGTATTATCGTGAGTATAATTATGAGGATTATCGCGACAGAATGTGCTGATAAACGGGGCGAATTTCTTTATTTCAAGTACAAAATAAAGAAATTCGCCTTTTTTTTGAAGAAAAATGCGCAAAAGATTTGCAGGATAAAAAAAAAGTAGTACCTTTGCAACGCATTCGAAAAGGATGGGACCTCAATGCGGAAATAGCTCAGTTGGTAGAGCACGACCTTGCCAAGGTCGGGGTCGCGAGTTCGAGCCTCGTTTTCCGCTCTATACTGAAAAGGTATGCCCAGGTGGCGGAATGGTAGACGCGCTCGTTTCAGGTGCGAGTGTTGAGAGACGTGCAAGTTCGAGTCTTGTTCTGGGCACCAGTCAGTTTTCTCGGAGAGATGGCGGAATTGGTAGACGCGCTACTTTGAGGGGGTAGTGACAGTTGTGTCGTGGGAGTTCGAGTCTCCTTCTC
>Mack_p1__coassemble_6989_pt1 | contig 2897 bp, 2 predicted proteins | sample Mack_p1__metabat2_low_PE_008 | metagenome-assembled genome bin Mack_p1
GGGCGCAGGCAGCGCACTCGGCAACGAAGAAGCTGACTTCGACGTTTGGAAATAAGTTGTAATGATTCGAAAAGAGCTGTATCGAAAATAATCGGTACAGCTCTTTTTCATTAAACATCATAAAGAAGCAAAAGCAACACTTTTCCCCCCTTACCGTTAAGGTAAAGTTAAAAATAAAAGGATGCAGAGTTAAAACACTTTTTAAATTTCTTAAAACAAAAGATAACTTATATATTTGCAATCTTAATAAAAACCTTTAAAACATATCAAAAACGTTATGAAAAAATTACGATTTTTCAAGTCGTTATTCCTGTTCTTATTGGGAATAACAACGGCTGCAGCTCAAGAAAAGGTTGAGCCAAACAAATTCGAAACAACGACCATCGAAGGTGGACAGTTCAAAAATCCGAAGTGGTATTTAGTAAGCATGAATCAGGATATTCCGGGATATGGTCATGCAAAAGGATATATGAAAGCAAACGACACAGATGCTTCTATTGATTTATTTTCGCAATCCAATCAAATAAACTCAGAAGATGCAAAACAGCTTTGGTGCTTTGTAGCTGTAGAAGGAGGATATCAAATCTATAACAAAGAAAAAGGAACAAGTAAATGCGTTACATACAGCGCAGAAGGTGGTCCTCACAATAATGGTTTGGCAATCTTTAAGGAGCCAGCTGCAGACAATAAATCTACTTGGATTCTTACAGAAACAAGTGTACAGAACTATAAAAACCAAGGAGGCTTCTGCTTTAAAACAAATGGTGCTAGTGGTAACTTGCAATACTTGAATAAGCAAGACGGCAAACTATCTTTTTGGAGTGAAGCAGATCAAGGTTCTACCTTCTTTGTTCAGTCTGTTGACCTGGAAGTAGTAAACAACAAACTGAATACAGCCATAACAAAAGCAGATAAATACAATGGCTTAATTGGTTCCGGAGTTGGTAAATACACTGACAACAACAACGCCTTCACTACAGCATTACAAAACGCTAAAAATGCACAAAGTAGCGAAACTTCTGTATCTAGTAAATTAGATTGTACCAATAAATTGGAAAAAGCAATTACTAGTTTACGTTTGAACATGCCTGAAACTGGAAAATTCTATCGCTTCCAAGGTAAGACTTCTGGTAGATATGCTTCATCAAAATCAACTGTTGCTATAAATAATTATCCAGATGCAATTGAATTGATTCAAGAAACAGGTACAAATGGTGAAACTGTATTCTACTACACAGGAGATAAGCATTTAATCGGAAACAATATTTTATATGCTGACGGCAACCAAAACAATCAAGATGGCGCGGGTTCTACCTTCACAATTTCGGCACATGGTAGCGAAGTTGGTTGTTATTTGGTAAAACCAAGCGATATAAACTATTGGTGTGATTGGGACTCAAAGAGTAAATATTATATCGACAGACATACCAATACTTCTTTAAATAGAACAGCATGGAAGATTACTGAAGTTACAGAAATTGCAGACCAACCAAAACTTACTAAAGAAATGTCTGCCAACTTCGCTACTTTAGCAGCTCCAGTAGCTTTGACTATTCCAGAGGGCGTAAAAGCTTATACCGTTGAAGCCAATGAAGGCAAAGCTGTTTTGACTGAAGTAAATACTACGATCCCTGCCGGAACTGCTGTTCTGTTGGAGAAAACAGGTTCTGAATCAAGCTTTGACTTCAACTTTGCAGCTTCTGCAACAGCAGTTGAAGGAACCAACAACTTGACTGGTGTTTACAAAGCAAAAGACATTCCAGAAGGCTCATACATCTTGGCAAACGGTAACAGCGGCATTGGCTTCTACAAAGTGAAAGCCAGCGAACGCAACTTGGCTGCCAACAAGGCATACTTGACCGTTCCTGCTGCTCAGGCTCACTTGCAGTCAATCATCATTGGTGGTAACACAACCGGTATCGACGAAATCGTAACCGAAGAGGCTGCCAAAGAAATTTATTTCGACTTGCAGGGCCGTCGCGTACAGAACCCAACCAAGGGAATCTACGTAACTAAGAGCGGAAAGAAAGTAATCTTCAACTAATTCATCACATTTCAAAATACCAGAAAATGAAAAAAACATATCAGAAACCAACCACCGAAATGTTGGTTGTAGCACAAGAGTCTATGATGGCTGCCAGTTCACTGAACATTCATGAGGAAGAAATGGGCGCAGGCAGCGCACTCGGCAACGAAGAAGCTGACTTCGACGTTTGGAAATAAATTATAATGATTCGCTAAGAGCTGTATCGATTATTTTCGATACAGCTCTTTTTATTAAATGTCAGTTGCAAAACACGCATTGGCAAGCAGATTCGGAAATCTGCTTGAACGTATACGTAGATGTAACTACAAGATGCAATGAAGCAATGAAAACGTTCCGGGGGATTTGCAATCGCCCGGCGACAAGACAAGGCAAGCGGCAAAACACCTCTTTGTCAGCTAATTTAACCGATTCACTTACATTCTAATTCAAAAACAGCCATTTCACTTACTGCACCTATTTCCATTTTCATTCAAATAGCTTCTATTTTGAATGATTATACAGCGAAAATGCTAAATATACGGTATATTATTCGAAACTTCTCTTGAGATTTTTCTTTTTATCTCATGATATAAAAAAATTATTCCCATGAGATAAAATTATTTTCATCATGAGATAAATTCATTTTCAACGTGACTTCGACATTTTTTAATCTGGTAACCATAAAAAATGCCTCGATATAGCTCTGTTTTGAATCGTTATTTTTCTAGATGGTGTGTCGAAAGTATGGACAAAAACGAGCGTAAACTGCACGCTGTCAAAATGATAGTATTAATAATACAAGCTGAGAATCGCTTATTCTCTTTCGGCTGCAAACTGTTACGAATAAACACAAAGCTCAGAATGAAAAATA